>JAESFN010000091.1_pt1 | contig 180551 bp, 177 predicted proteins | sample 9269411 | NCBI WGS metagenome assembly JAESFN01 (sample SAMN14505399, study PRJNA617100) | algae metagenome | isolation source: Iphinoe sp. HA4291-MV1 and co-occurring heterotrophs from trail next to... | place: USA: Maunawili Falls, Hawaii | collected 2009-07-25
TGGGACGGTACCGGTCTGATCCTGACCTTCACGGTTCCGACGGAGAGCCGGGCGGTACGCAGACGCCTGTACAGCGCACTGAGCTGGGCGGGCTGGGGCAATCCGGCGCCCGGGCTATGGATCAATCCCCACCTCGATCGCGAGCAGGAGACCAGGGAGGTGATCGAGCAGCTGGGCCTGGGCGACTCGACGCTCTCGTTCGTGGGCCACGCCGGCCAGATCGGGATCGGTGACCGCGAGATGGTCGCCCGGGGATGGCAGCTCGACGACGTGGCCGCCCGATACGCGGACCTGCTGGCCAGCTTCGAGGGCGTGAACCCGGGGCCGGGCGACGACGTGCTCTACACCCACCTGGCACTGGTCGACCAGTGGCGGAAGTTCCCCTACATGGACCCGCAACTCCCCCACGACGTGCTGCCGGACTGGATCGGCCGCCGCGCCGCCGCCACGTTCCTCGCTCTCCGGCGCAGGTGGTCACCAGCCGCACACAAGCGGTGGCGCGAAATCGTCGTGGCGACCGCCCCGGGCCGCGGTGAACCGGATCCTGTGGCTAGCGGATGTTCACCGGAGGTGTCCGCGCGGCGCTGACCCGGCCTTCGGTGATGGCGGCCACGAGGTCGGACTCGTCGCGGACATCGCCGTCGACGTCGGTCGCCCAGCGCCCGAGGCGATCGGCTGCGTGCGCGTCGCTCCCGGCGGTGGTGGGGAGCCCGAGTCGTTGGGCGACCCTGGACGCCAGGTCGTTCTCCACGGGCCGGGTCGCGCCGTTCGCCGACTCGAGCGCCGTCACGTCGGACAGGCCACGGTGTCTGAGCCCGTCGGCCACGTCAGACACGGAGGGCACAGCCGGCACCTCGAACCGGAAATGCCGACGAAAGGGATGGGCGAGAACGAGAGCCGCTCGATGCACGCGGGCGTACTTGACCAGCAGCGGGAAGCTGCGCAGCTCCAGGCTGAACGAGGGCAGGCCGTAGGCCAGGACGTGGCCGACCTCGGTGCTGACCTCCACCCCGGTCAGGACCGGGAGCCCCAGCTCACCGGACAGCCGTCGGACCTCGTCGACCGGCCACAGGTAATCGTGCTCGGTGAAGCAGATCGCGTCGACACCCCGGTCCCGCGCGACCCTGATCGCCTCCTCGGGCTCCAGCCGGCTGTCCTGGCTGCGCGTGGTGTGGCAGTGCAGATCGACGAGCACCGGCCGATCACCCGGGCCGTGATCGGAACTTGGCCAAGGTCACCTCGGGCGTGACGTCGTCGAACACGACCTCCACCGCCATCCCGATTCGCAGCTCGTCCGGCGTTCGGTCGACGACGCTGGTCATGACTCTCGGGCCTTCCTCGAGCTCGACCACGACCTGGGCGAACGGAGTCTGCACCCAGGACGGGTGTAGGGACCGGTACGTGGTGGTCCAGGTATAGACCGTGCCGCGTCCCGACGAGGGTCGCCAGCTCCAGTCGGTGCTCCCGCATCCCGGGCACACCTCTCTCGGTACGTGCCGCCATCGCTCGCAACCGGCGCAGCGCTGGAAGCGCAGTTCGTGGCGTTTCAACCAGCCGTACCATTCCGCCACGAGCCCCCTCAGTCGAGGGAGCGGCAACTCGTACCCCGCCGCTGTGGTCACATCTTCCCCGCCGTCGTTCATCGTCGTACTCACACTGTCTTCCTGGTCAGCACGGCGAGACTGCCGTCACCGAGGTCACCCCAGCCCGTCACCACCCCGACCCTGGCGTCGTCGACCTGGCGTTGACCGGCCTCGTGGCGCAGTTGCCGTACCGCCTCCACCACGTGGTTCATCCCGATCACATGCGCCTCGGACAGCAGACCGCCGTGCGTGTTGATCGGGAGCCGGCCGCCCAGCTCGATCGCACCATCACGGACGAAGCCCGCACCATCGCCGCGTTTGCAGAATCCGGCCTCCTCCAGCTGTTGGAGGACCTCGAAGGTGAAACAGTCGTAGATCTGGGCGAAGTCAGCGTCCCCGGGGCCGAGCCCGGCCATCTCGTAGGCCTTCGGCGCCGCGTGGGTGAGCCCGACGGTGAACATGTCCGGACGGTTGGTGATGTCGTCCGCCGGATACGGATGCCCCTCGGCCACGCCGGTGATGTACACCGGCTCATGACCGTTGCGATCCGCCAGGTCACGAGCTCGATCCGCCGAGGTGACCACCACGGCGGCGGCCCCGTCGGTCTCCAGACAGCAGTCCAGCAGCCGATAGGGCTCGGTGATCCACGGCGAGTCGAGGTAGTCCTGCATGGTCAACCGGCGTCCACGCATGACCGCATTGTCGTTGAGCTGGGCATGCTTGCGGCAGGCGACCGCGATCGCCCCCAGGGTCTCCGGTGCGGTGTCGTACTCGTGCATGTGCCGACGGGCCATCAACGAGTAGAACTGCGGCGGGGCGTTGCAGCCGAACGGCAGGTAGTAGTCCATGACGGTGGGCCCCATCGGGGATCCGGCCGAGGGCGCCTCCGACACGTCGCGGGCACGTATGCCGGAGTACCCGTTCCAGCCGATGGGGATGAGGACGTGGGTCGCCACGCCGCAGTACACCGCCATCGCCGCGCTCTGCAGCGAGCTCACCGGGCTCGCGCCACCCATGTTGATCTGTGCCGAGTAGCGCAGGTTCTCGATGCCGAGGTTCGCCGCCAGCTCGTCGGCCGATGCGCCGAAGATCGGGGCCATCAGCCCGTCGATATCGGCCATTCTCAATCCCGCATCAGCCACGGCAGCCAACGACGCGCGCAGCATCAGGTTCAGGTCGCTGACCCCCGAGCCCGGGGCACGGCAGTAAGGGGTCTCCCCTACGCCCACGATGCAAGCCTGGTCACGCAGCACGTCAGCCACCCGACACCGAGGGGAACACCGGCGCCCGCTTCTCCTTGATGGCGTTCGCCCCTTCCAGAACGTCGTCGTCGAAGAAGTTGAGCATCTCGTAGGCCAGCGAGGCCTCGAAGATCGGCGCGGCGTTGCGGATCCAGTGATTCAGCGAGCGCTTGGTCCAACGCAGGGCGTGTTGCGGGCCCGCGGCCAGCTTCTCCGCCACCCCCAGCGCGGTCGGGAGGACCTCTTCCACCGGCTTGCACAGGCTGACCAACCCGATCCGCTCGGCCTCCTTGCCATCGATGAACTCGGCGGTGAGGAGGTAGTACTTGGCCTTCGCCATGCCGCACAGGATCGGCCAGACGATCGCGGCGTGATCACCCGCGCCCACGCCGAGCCGCAGGTGCCCGTCGGTGAGTCGCGCGTCCTCGGCGATGACCGAGATGTCGGCCATGAGCGCCGCGGCCAGTCCAGCCCCGACGGCCACGCCGTTGATCGCGGAGATGACCACCTTCTGGCAGTTGACGATGTTGTAGACGAGGTCGGCGGCCTCCTTGGAGATCGCGGCGATCTGCTTGAAGTCCTTGACATGGTCGATGACCATGTCGAGGTCACCGCCCGCGGAGAAGGCCTTGCCGGCTCCGGTGATCACCGCTACCCGGGTCTGGTCGTCGGAGTCGACGTCGAGCCATACCTGACCGAGCTCCCAGTGCAGACGCTTGTTCGTGGCGTTGAGCCGTTCCGGCCGGTTGATCGTGATCAGCAGAACCCCGTCGGAGGGGCGGGCGAAGGTCAGGTACTCGTACTGGTCGTAGTTCATGGAACCTCCTGGTGATGAGGGCCGGCGTCGCCGGCCGGTCAGAGCCCGATCTGTTTGGCGATGATCTCTTTCATGATCTCCGTGGTGCCGCCGCCGATACCGAGGATCCGGGCATCGCGGTAATGCCGTTCCACCTCGGTCTCGCGCAGGTAGCCCATACCTCCGTGCAGCTGGACCGCGGTGTCGACGGATAGGTCGCAAGCGGCCACGGCCACGTTCTTCGCCATGGACACCATCCGAACGTCGGTGTCCCCCGCGACGATGCGGTCCACCGCGGCCCGGGTGTAGGTACGAGCGCAGTCGACGGCGGTCGCCATGTCGACGATCTTGTGCCGGACCACCTGCCGGGCGGACAGCGAGCGGCCGAAGGTCTCCCGTTGCCGGGCCCAGGCGATCGTCAGGTCGAGACACCGCTGGGCGGTCGCATACGCCTGCACTGCCAGGAAGGCCCGTTCGTTCTGGAACTGCCGCATGATCTGGGCGAATCCGGCTCCCTCCGCCCCGACCCGCCGGCTCACGGGCACCAAGACGTCGGCGAACGACAGCTCGGCCGTGTCCGAGCAGAGCCAACCCATCTTCTTGAGGGCTCTCGACACCGTGAAACCAGGTGCGCCGCGCTCGATCACGAGCAGCGACACACCCGCCGGTCCCGGCCCCCCGGTGCGGACCGCGGTGGTCACGAAATCGGCGCGAACCGCCGACGTGATGAACATCTTGGCGCCGTTGACGACGTAATGGTCACCGTCACGTCGGGCGGTCGTACGGAGGCCGGCGACGTCCGACCCCGCGTCGGGCTCGGTGATACCCAGGCTGCCGATCTTCGTGCCGGCCAGCGTGGGCCGCACGAAGCGCTCCACCTGGTCCGGGTCGGCGTGCGCGACGATGTGCGGAAGCGCGATGTGGTGCGTCAACAGACTCGCCAGCACCCCTGACGATCCACCGGCCTCCATCACGGCCTCGGTGAGGACCACCAGATCCCGAAGATCGCCGCCACTGCCCCCGATCGACTCCGGAAACCCGATGCCCAGCAAGCCGACGTCCGCCGCTCGACGGTGCAATGAGCGAGGCAACTCCCCGGCCTCCTCCCACCCCTCGATGTGTGGGGTGATCTCTGCCCGGGTGAAGGACGTGGCGAGATCGCGAAGCGCCACCCGCTCCGGCGTGCACCACTGATCGACTGGCACCTCGGAGTCAAGCCCGACCCGTGCCTGAGCCACGCGGAACCTCATCTCTGGACTCGGGGACACACTATGGCCAGCTCAGTGCCCGTGTATGGTTGTCAGGGTGCGTTAATGATGGCTAACATAGCTTGCCGAGCGGGATCCGTCGACGGTGAGCAGCCGCGACCTCGTCACTCCCGACGACCGGGCGCGTCGCAAGCCGCCAGGCCGGTCCTGTGCCCACCGGCGACGATGATGAGGAGTAAGCGTGGAGCTGCATGAGAGCGTCGAACGCCGCGATCTGCGGAAGGCGGTCGCCGAGATCGCCTCGAACTTCGGGCACGACTACTACCTCGCCAAGTCCATGGCCGGGGAGAAGAGCACCGAGCTGTGGCAGGCGGTCGGCAAGCAGGGCTTCCTCGGGGTCAACATCTCCGAGGAGTTCGGCGGCGGCGGTGGCGGGATCTACGATCTGCAGATCGTCGGCGAGGAGCTGGCCGCGGCAGGATGTCCCCTGTTGATGACCGTGGTGTCCCCCACCATCTGCGGCACGATCATCGAGGCATTCGGCAGCGATGAGCTCAAGCAGCGGTGGCTGCCCGGCCTCGCCAGCGGCGAGACGATCATGTCCTTCGGCATCACCGAACCCGACGCCGGGTCCAACTCGCACAACATCTCCACGACGGCCCGGCGGGTCGGCGGCGAGTGGGTCATCAGGGGCACCAAGTACTACATCTCCGGCGTCGACGAGGCCGAAGCCATCCTCGTGGTCACCCGCACCGACACCGACGACCGCGGCCGGGGACGGCTCAGCCTGATCGTCGTGCCGAGTGACGCGCCAGGGCTGGAGAGAACCGTCATCCCGGTCCAGGCCGTCACCCCGGAGAAGCAGTTCACCCTGTTCTTCGACGACGTGCGGGTGCCGGCGGACAACCTGATCGGGCTCGAGAACGACGGGCTGCGCCAGGTCTTCCAGGGCCTCAACCCCGAGCGCATCATGGGTGCCGCGCTCGGCAACGGGATCGGCCGCTACGCGCTGGACAAGGCGTCCGCCTATGCCCGTGAGCGCATCGTGTGGAACACCCCGATCGGCGCCCACCAGGGGGTGTCCCATCCCCTGGCGCACGCGAAGATCCAGCTCGAGCTGGCCCGCTTGATGACCCAGCGCGCGGCGGCACTGCACGACGCGGGCGACCCCGGGTCCGGCGAGGCCGCCAACATGGCGAAATACGCGGCCTCGGAGGCGGGGATCCTCGCGCTCGATCAAGCCATCCAGACCCACGGCGGGAACGGCATGGCCACCGAGTACGGCCTGGCGACCCTGTGGGGACCGGCCCGTCTCATGCGCACCGCGCCGATCAGCAAGGAGATGATCCTCAACTTCGTCGCTCAACACAGCCTCAACCTCCCGCGCTCGTACTGACGGCTCACCGCTAGCGGGACGTGACGTCGCCCCTCCCGACCCAGCGGGTCACACACCAGATCTGGAGGAACCTCGTCGTGGACTTCTCGTTCGATGAAGGCCAGGGAGACTTTCGCCGCGAGCTTCGGACGTTCGCCGAGAAGGTGCTCGCGCCGCACTACCAGGAGGACGACCGGCTCGGTCGCATCCGACCCGGGCTCGCCCGGGAGATGGCATCGGTCGGGCTGACCGGTCTCCGGATACCGGAGCGGTTCGGCGGCCAGGAGGCCGACGCCGTCACCACTGGGATGGCGGCCCAGGAGATCTCGAGGGCGGACATCAACGCCTGTTACCTGCTGCTCGTGTCGGCACTGAACGCGGACATCCTGGTCGCGCACGCCTCCGAGGAGCAGTTGACGGAGTGGCTACCGCCGATCGCTGACGGCTCGGCGGTGACCGCACTGCTGCTCACCGAGCCCGAGCACGGATCCGACGCGGCCAACCTGGCCCTGCGAGCCGAGCCGGACGGCAGCGGCTGGCGGTTGACCGGGGAGAAGACCTCGATCTCGATGGGCATGGTCGCCGACACCGGAATCGTCTTCGCCCGAACCGGTGGAGAGGGCGCCCGAGGAGTCAGCGCGTTCTACGTCGACCTGCACCAGCCGGGAATCGCCCGCACACCGCTGGATGACCACGGCGGTCGAGCCATCGGCCGCGCCTCATTGCATTTCGACGGTGTTCCGCTGGCCCGCACCGCGTTGATCGGCGAGGAGGGCGGCGGATTCGTATCGGTCATGCAGGGGTTCGACTATTCGCGGGCGGTGATCGGGCTCATGTGTGTGGGAATCGCCGAGGCCGCGCTCGACGATGCTCTCGAGTACGCGCGTACCAGGGAGGCGTTCGGCGGCCCGATCGGCCGGAACCAGGGGGTGGCATTCCCCCTGGTCGAGTGCGCCACCCGGCTCGCCGGAGCCAAGCACATCTGTTACGAGGCACTGTGGCGCAAGGACCAGGGCCTCGAACATTCCGTCGCCGCGAACATGGCCAAGTGGTACGCGCCGAAGACCGCCGGCGAAGTCGTCCATCAGGCGCTGTTGACATTCGGACACGCGGGCTGGGGCCGGGACAGCCCGCAGGGCCAACGACTCCGGGACGTGATGGCGTTCGAGATCGCGGACGGCACCGCCCAGGTGGCCAAGCTCGTGGTCGCCCGGCACCTGCTCGGCCGAAAGTTCGCACCGTGACGACCCGCGCAGCGGTCTGCGTGACCGATGACCGGCGCCGAGAGCCACGCCCCTGGTCGAAGGTCCCGGTCAGATGAGCGGGTTCAGTTCCCCGGGGCAGAACGCCGACCGGGCCACGGCCAGAGTCCGCCCAACCCAGGGCCCGATCCTGATGGAACCGCACAGCCCCGAGTGCTACGGATGCGGCGACGACAACGCCACCGGGTTGCGGATGCAGGTATGGCGCGAGGGCGACGAAGTCTTCAGCGACGTCGCCTTCCAGCCACGACATGCCGGTGCCCCGGGTATCACGCACGGTGGGGTCGTCTCCGCCGCCTGCGACGACCTGTTCGGCTTCGTGTTGTTCGTGGCTGAACAACCAGGGGTGACCCGCGTTCTCAACGTCGAGTACCGGCGCCCGGTCGAGATCGGCGTCTCGCACCGCATCACCGCACGGCTCGACCAGCGCGAAGGTCGAGAGCTCCACATGAGTGCCGAGGGGGTGCGCCCGGACGGGAAGGTGTGCTTCTCCGCCCGAGCGGTGTTCCTGGTGGTCGAGCTGGCCCATTTCCAACGTTATGGGCTGACCCTCGCCCACCCCGGCCTGGCGACGCTCGGCCGGCATGCACTCGACGCCAGCCTGTCCGAGAGATCAGTGGGCTTGTTCCAAGCCGAGGAGGAGCCAAGATGACTAGCACCGGAGAGTCCAGGAACGGCACCGGCCTGACCCGCAACACGAGCGGGAACCCGGACCGTCCCCACGACCGGATCAATCTGTCCACCAGAGCGTTCTGGTCGACCACGATGGCCGAACGCGAGCGGAGCTTCGCCGTCCTGCGGCGGGAGCGACCGATTACCTGGCAGCCGCCGTTCGAGGACCAGCTCATCGACGAGCCCGAGGACTACGGCTACTGGGCGATCACGACACACAGGCACCTGGTAGAGATCACCAAGCGTAGCGACGACTTCTTGTCGGGGCCGGGCATCCTGATGGAGAACCTGCCCGCCGAAGCGGTAGAAGCCGCGCAGTCGATCATCGGGATGGACCCGCCCCGGCACGGCAAACTGCGTCGGCTGATGGCCTCGGCATTCACCCCCAAGCAGATGCGCCGGATCGAGGACCGCATCAAGGCCAATGCCGCCATGGTCGTGGACAACCTGATCGCGAAGGCCGAACAGTCACCAGACGGCTGGGTCGACTTCGTCGCCGAGTGTGGCGCCCTCCTACCGATGCACAATTTCAACGACATGATGGGTGTGCCGGACGGCGAGCGGCAGAAGGCTGCGCACGAAATGATGGTGCTGACGTCCTGGAACGACCCGGAACTGGTCGGAGACACCAAGGAAGCGGTCCTGACCAGTATCTTCTCTGCTCTGACCTACATGCACGAGCTGGCGAAGGAGACGGTGGTCCACCGCCGGGAGAACCCCAAGGACGACCTGTTCACCTCGTTGGCGCGGGCGGAGGTGGATGGCGAGTCGCTGACCGACCACGAGATCGGGTCGTTCTTCGTGCTACTCACCATCGCCGGCAACGACACCACCCGCCAGTCCCTCGCGCACGGCCTACGCGCGCTCACCACGAATCCCGAGCAGCGCTCCTGGCTGATGGCGGACATCGAGGAGCGCATGCCGACCGCGGCCGAGGAGATCGTGCGCTGGGCTACCCCGATCATGACCTTCCGCCGGACCGCCTCGCGCGACTGCGAGCTCGACGGGCAGCAGATCACCGAGGGGGACAAGGTCGTGCTGTTCTATTCTTCGGCCAACCGCGATGAGGCCGCGATCGACCGGCCGCACGAACTCGATCTGTCCCGCAACCCCAATCCGCACATCAGCTTCGGCGGAGGCGGTATCCACCACTGCCTCGGTAACCAGCTCGCCCGCATCCAGCTGCGCGCCCTGTTCACCGAGCTGCTCACCCGCTGTCCCGACATCGTGGCCGGCGAACCCGAACTCACTCCCGGCAACTTCTTCCACGTCGTCAAGCGCATGCCGTGCAGGCCTCTCGCGGGCTGAGGTCGACCGTGTACAGATCAACCAGGGTGGACAGCATCGGACCACGACGGTGACGGCGACATGCCGGATCGGAGCCGGATCGGGGTACTGGGGCGACATGGTCGACCCGGCCGTCGAACTGATCGAGCGCGGCGACATCGGTTACATCTGCTTCGACCTGCTCGCCGAGCTCACGGTCGCGTTGCTCACCCGAGCGAAGATGCGAGATCCGGGCAAGGGGCACATCCCGGATCTCGCGCCGATCCTGCGTCAGGTATTGCCGGCAGCCCGCGAGAACGGGGTCACCGTCATCACGAACGGGGGCGGGGCGAACCCGACCGCCGCCACAATGGCGGCCGCTCAGGTGGCCTGTGAGGCCGACCGTCCGGAGACCCGGATCGGCACGGTGTACGGCGATGACCTCACCGCACGACTGGACGAGATCCGTGACACGGGTTGGAAGTTCACTCACCTCGAGTCGGGGGAGGAGGACATCGACCGCATAGCCGACCGTATCGTCGCGGTATCCGCCTATACCGGCTCCGATGGAGTCATCGAGGCGCTCGACGGAGACGCGGACGTGGTAATCGGCGGCCGGTTGGCGGACTCGGCGCTGTACTGCGGACCGCTGATGCGCCACTTCGGCATGTCGTTCGACGGCGCGGACTCGGAGCGGATCGGCGCCGCGCTCACCGTCGGGCACGTGCTCGAGTGTGCCGGGATCGCCACCGGAGGCATGTCGTCACAGTGGCGGCTCTCGCGCGAACCCTGGCGGCTGGGTTTCCCCATCGCCGAGGTGTCCGCCGACGGCTCTGCGGTGATCAGCAAGTTGCCGGGTTCCGGTGGGGTCCTCAACGAGTGGACGATCAAGGAACACCTGCTGTACGAGGTACACGATCCCTTCAACTATCTGCTGCCGGACGGGATCGTCGACCTGGCCGGCGTCGAGGTGTCCGAGATCGGACCGGACCGGGTCCGCCTGACCGGGATGTCCGGGAGACACCGCCCCGATACGCTCAAGGTTCAGATCGGCTACGAGGACGGCTACCTCGCGGAAGGGCGCGCGATGATCCCCTGGCCGGATGCTCTGGCGAAGGCCGACTTCTGCGAACGGCTCGTCCGCGGACGTATCGCTCACCTCGGGGTCGAACCCGAGGAGCTACGTTTCGACCGGGTCGGCTGGGACGCGTTGGCCGGCCCGGTAGCCCCGGCTCCCCCGCCGGATGCCCAGCCGAACGAGGTCGAGCTTCGCATGGTGGCCAAATGCGCGACGCGCCGGGAAGCCGACGTCTGCCGGCGAGCGATGCTGCTCCCCGCCACCGCCGGGCCGGTCGGCACCGCGTTCGGCGCACCGATCCCCATACGCAAGGTGGTGGCACTCTGGCCGACGCTGGTGCCCCGCGACCTGGTGCCGCACCGTGTCCAGGTCGACTCCGCGAAGGAGATCATCGATGCCCTCGTTACATGACCTCGCCTTCGTGCGGTCCGGCGACAAGGGCGATATCTCCAACGTGGTCGTCCTGGCCCGTGACGCCAGCGCCTTCCACATACTTCAACGCGAACTCGTTCCCGAAGCGATATCGCTGTTCATGAGGGGCCTCGTCACCGGAGAGGTGACGGTCTACACGCTCCCTCGGATCCAAGCGTTCAACATCGTGCTGCGCGGCGCACTCGGCGGTGGTGCGACCACTACACTCAGATTCGACGAGACCGGCAAGTCGATGTGTTCGATCTTGTCCCGCATGCCGGTGTCGGGCCACGCACGCTGACGGCTGTGTCGCTCGCGGTCAGCGTGGCCCATCGCCGCTGGTCAGACTGTTCAGTTCACCGAGACGGACAGATCCGACATCACTCGAGTCAATATCTGCGGATTGCCTCGTGTGGCCGAACGTTCGATTCGCAGTTCATCAGGGCGGTCGTATGCTCGCGGGTCACGGTTAGCACCAGCAACGCTCAAATACACCGTCCGTCCCGGGTCCAGGGTCTGCCCGCCACGCGGACGCTTGCTGTGAACCCGTGTCCGGGGCCTGCTGCTCCACGTCCTAGATGCTGTCCGTACCTCCCCCAGTGTCCTCCCCCGGGATTCGAACCTGCGACGCGCGCCCGGTACCAGGGTAGTCGGGGACCGACCCGGTCCTCGGTGGTCACGAGTCGATCGGTCAACTGGCGCGCGGCCTACCAGGGCGGCACGTGTCGATGCGATCCGCGCGTGCCGCTCGCCCAATCGTGATCCGGGTCCGCTCCCGTGGCTACCATCGGCGATGCGATGTCTCGTGGACCCGCCGCCTGCACTCGGCGTTCCTCACCTTGGCGAGGTCGTCGTGAGGTCGAGTCGGCGTGGGGAGTCCGTGAGCGAGTACGAGCAGTGGCTACTGGACGGCGATGTCGAGGCCGCGATCAAGCTGTTGCGTCGGATCGCCGCCCAGGCGACCCGGACCGGAACCTTCCCGCCGCCGGCACACCACGGCCGATGGAGCAACGACGCGGTCGACGAGCTCTTGACCGATATGATCATCAAGAAGGGTGGCGTCGAGTTCCTCATCGACGCCCTCACCTCGGTCGACAACGCAGGCTCGGCCGAACGGTACTTGCTGAAGACCGTGCAGAATTTTCTCAAGGACCAGGCGAAGTCGACCGCCCACGGCAAGCTGCGTAGTCGACTGGACACCCTGCTGGGCAACAACCCCCGGTTCAAGGCAGTCACAACGCCCGTCCACGGCTGGCGACTCGCAGATGGCCCTGAAGCCTGGTGGCAGGGCGACCTCACTGTTCTGCACCACACGGCCCTGCAGGTTCGGGGAGTCTTCATCCCGTCGTGGAACACGTCCGGCCCCACCCCGCGCCCCGCACGGGAAGCACTGATCACAGTCGCCCTGGCGATCCTCACAGAAGCCGCAGGCATCGTGCGCGCTGAGGACATGGCCCGGGTCGTGTTGGAGCGTTTCCGTCATGAGATCGCGCCGGAAACAGCCGAGCACCTGGTCCTCGATCATGCGAGAGGTCAGGTCTCCGACTCAAGCCAGGAGCCCGAGGGGGTATTAGCCGGTGTCGGCGCCGATCAATTGTGGGCGGGCTTCAGTAGCGAGCAGCGGGCAATCGTGCCGTATCTGACCGCACCCGAGCAGGCCGCCCGGGCACTCGGCATCGGACCGAAAGAGGCCGCGGCCAGACGTGCCCAGGTCATCGAGCTCGTGAGGTTGGCGACCATCGACGACCCCCACGCGGAGGCTGTGGTGGCCTCTCTGCTCGTGATCGCGTCCCAGTGGGGCTCGTCGGAGTTGGAGATGGATCGTCTGTCCGCAGAGGAACCGACGAACACCGAAGGGAGGTCTGGCTCATGAGCGAGGCCGACAGCACTGCGGCTGCCCGGTTACGCGCGACGTTGGCCGGCGCGGCACTGCCGATGTCGGTTCGTCGTGCGTGGACCGATCCTCCACCCACTCCGTCGCCTGGACAGATCTGGCGTGCCCGCTGGGGCGCTGTCACCCAACTGCTGCTCGTCCTGAATGCCCCGTCCCGCTCGGTGCGAGCCGTACCGGTCACCCTTGATGTTGCCGCAGCCGACGAGAGCGCCGCGCTGCTCTCCGCGACGAGCAGTGAACTCGGCGCGTCGCTTGTCCTGTGGCTGGATGACGCCACCTCACTACCGCTGCGGGTGCTCGACCGGTTCCTCGGCTCGCTCACCGTTGGCCTCGAGGAACTGCCGGCGGCCGACCATGGCCTACCGATACTCACCGCCGCCGACGAACGAGCCGTTCACCGAGCGCGACTGCAGGACGTCCTCGCTGTTTTCGTCGCCGCCCGCTGGGCTCCCGAAGGCACCGGGAACCTCAAAGCGCTGTTAGACACGGTAGAGCCGAAGATCCTCGCTCAGGTGTTGGGAGTGCCCGATCGCATTGTGATCGCCCTACGCCGCGGCCAGACAATGCTCACCCCCGAGCAGGCCGAGCGCCTCGCGCCGGTGCTGCACCAGTCCGTGGAAACCCTGCTAGCGGCCAACCCCGCGCTACCCGAGGATCTCGTCGCCGATCTCGACCACCCGGCCTACCGAACGAAGGTGGTCGCCCTGGCTCAGTTGCGCGGCATCGATGAGGCCCAAGCCTGGTTGACCGCAGGATTTGCTGTCGCCGCGGTGGCGAATCGCCAGACCGAAGGACACGCCCAGTCGTGGGCTGAACGCCTCGACCGCTACTTCGAACTAGTGCTCGATGAGTAGCAACGCGACGCTGTCCCGGGCAGCGGTCCGCGCCCAGGTGCAGGCCATGCTCGACGTCCTCGACCGTGTACTGCCCGGCCAACGCGACGCACTCAGCCATGACCCGGTTGAGGTCCTGCGCGCCTGGCCCGCGGTGAACTACCGAGAAGTGCCGCTTGCTGCGGCGGGCGGCCGATGCAGCGTGGCCGGCGCCTACTACGGCACCGAGCAGCCGCCTCTGCTCACCGTGGCCGACGCTGCCAGCCGAGGCCGGCGAGCATTCACCGCCCTACATGAACTCGGACACCATCTGCAGCAGTCCGACCTCGACCTCGCCGACACTGTCGACCTACACAGCGACAGCTCCGAGATTTTCGAAGACACCGCGTGCGACGCGTTCGCCGCGGACATACTCCTGCCCGATGAGCTGGTTGCGCGGCACCTACCAGGGGGCACACCCACCGCCGACCACATCGTGGCCCTCCACGCCAGCTCCGTCGCTTCCCGCGCTGCTGTCTGTGTGAGAGCCGCGCAGCACCTGACCGCTCCCGGCCACGTTCTGCTCCTCGACGGCGAGGGCATCGTCCAGTTCGCCGCGTCGCACCTGATGCCCCGCCCCGCCCGTGGCAGCAACCAGAGCCACGCCCCGGTCATCGGCCAGGCGCTCACCGACCTCACCGGGCGGGGTCGGGCACGGGGTCGCGCACGGTTGCGCTACCGAGACGGCATTGAAGGTGACGAACTCTACGTCCAAGCCGCACCAATCGACGGCTATCTGGTCGTCGTCGCGGTAGCCGATCACGCCCCGTGGGAACACGGCTTCACGCTGCCGCTGGCGCAGACCGGTCCACGGGCCATCTGGCGGATCTGTGAGCATTTCGAGTGCGGCCGCGAGTTTCGGACCTTCGATGCCGCCTGTGCCCGCTGCGGTGTGCCCGCCTGTACAGAGTGCCGCCGCTGCCGCTGCGCCCCGGCAGTGAAGGAGAAACCTTGCCCGGGATGCTTCACCGTCTACCCGCTGACCTACTTCGACGGCGACCGTTGCCGCGACTGCTCCTGAAATTCCTCTTCGTCGCTCCGCTCTCCCACCGAGTTAGCTCGTCTGTCCTCGGTGCGGCCCACACGGCACACCGCCGCGCGGCACCGGCCCGCGTGACCGGACACGACAGTCGGCGCGAGAGGACACCCGCCCATGAACGACAAGACTCCTTCGCTGGAGGAACTACTCAGCCAAGCCCGACACCGCATCGAGGTCACCCCCGAAGAGATCGACGAAGCCCGCAGACGCCGCGAAGCGATCGCCGACGCCCTGCGCAAGGAGTTCCCCAGCTCCCGCGTGTACTTCAACGGCAGCCTCGCCCACGGCGACGCCCTGACCCCCCTGACCGATATCGACCTCGGCATCGTCATCGCAGAGGCCAAACACACCCACGGGCCCGGCAAGAAAGGCCCGCGCGACCTGATGGACCGCGCCGCCGATGCCATCCGCCGCGAACTCAAGGCCGCGTTCCCCAAACTCACCGTTCAAGTCGAGGGCTGCACCCGCGCCGTGCTGGTCCGCTTCGGTGACCCGGTGCACGCCGGCGAGAAGGACTTCACCGCCGACGTCATCTGTGCCATCGACAACCCGGACAACAGTGGGCTGTTCATCCCGAAGGCGCCCGGCTGGTCTCGCTCCGACCCCGAGACCCACACCCGTATGGTGCGGGAGGCCATCGACAACACCGACGTCGCCTTCGCCCACATCGTCCGGCTGCTCAAACACTGGAACCGCCGCCACGGCAAGCCGCTGTGCTCCTGGAATATCAAGGTCCTCGCGCTGGGCTGTATCACCACCCACGTCACCCAGCTGGCCGGACTCGCTACCTGGTTCCACTACGCCGCCAACGAGCTCGACACGGGCCCGACCCCGGACCCGGCCGGCGTGGCCGAGAAGCCGATCAAGCTTGGTACGGGCTGGACCAGGACCGAAGTCGTGACCGCGCTGCGGGACGCCGGCAAGCGGCTGGACGAAGCGATCGCCCTGGAGCGCGCCGGCTACTCGCTTCTGGCCCACGACGAGCTTGCGAAGCTGTTCAACGACGAGGAGATGCTGCCTCGGCCCAACCAGGACGCCGTCCGCGCCGAGGAAGCGCGCCGCCTCCAGCACGCCGCCCACGGCAGCGCGCTCACCGCCGGCACCGGTAGCGCCTCTAGCCGCTCCAGAATCCCGGTCCGCAGCTGGGCGCCGTGACTACCCCGCCCGGCGGGCTCATCCGGTCGCGTCGGCCCGACGTTGCCTGGTATGGCCTGCAAGCGTGGTGGCAAGTATGGCTGGAGGCCGGTGCTAGGCGCGAGCACGGCGCCAGCCTCCTGCTGAGCCTCCAGCCTGACCGGATCAGCTACCGGCTTCCCATCGAAGTCCGTGGCCGCCGGGACCCGGTCGAGCTCCGAGTTGTGTTCCACCGGCAGCCGCCGTACGACTGCTTCGGCCTTCCACCAGAGGAGTACCCGCGAGTGTTCGCCGTCCCCGGCGTGACGTCCCCGCACCGCATGCCCACCGACCACGCCCTATGCCTCTACTACCCGCGGTCACCGCCCTGGCAGCGATGGCGACCGATCAACGGCCTGCTCTCCCTGATCGACCTCGCACGCGACCACGTCTTCTTCGAGGACTACTGGCGCGCGACCGGAGGCCACCACGGCGGTACCTGGCTCGGCGCCGAGGCGGAGCACGGCGCACCACAGGCCGCGGCATGAACCCACATCCATCCGCGGGAATCATCACCACACCGACCCAACAGACCGAGTCCGGTTTCTGGGCCAGCATCACCGCTCGTGACCTCGTCCCACTCGCCGGCGCGATCGCCACAATCATCGTGGGGATCGTGGCCGCCGTCATCGCGGTCAAGGCCTACCGGACCCAACAGCAGGAAACCCGCCGTCAGCAGAAGGCCAGCCTCTACGCCGAAGCTGTGCAAGCGGTCGAGGACTACATGGAGTGCCCGTATCGCATCCTGCGGAAGGACGGCTCATCCCAGGCGCGGCGTGAGATCACACAACACATCAGCGACGTGAAGTCACGGATCAGCTTTTACACGGGATGGATGGCGATACACGGCACCACAAGAGTGCGGGCTGCCTACGATTCATTCGTCGCAGCCGCCCAGCTTGAGGCCGGCCCCCAGATGACCGCTGCCTGGGAGACCCAGCCGGTCAAGAAAGACGCGCATGTCCCTCTCCGCACCCCGCCACTGCCGCGAACCGCTACCGACAGGGCACGCGCCCACTTGCTGGCGATCTTGGAAGCCGACCTCAATCCTCACACTTGATCAACTATGCGCTTCCTGAGCCGTACCGCAGTTGTCCACGATCTCCCTCGGAGACTTTGGATATCTCCACGGGAACGCCGTCGCCTGGCAACTACAAGCACGGTCTCGAGCCAGGCACGAGCGGGTCCACGCAGGCCGCCGCAGGAGCAGCAGCTCGTGGCAGCCATGTTCGTGCACCACGGGTGACGGCACGCGAGGTCATCAGGTAGTTCCCTTGCGGTAGCCGTCCCGCCTAACCTTGGCGTGGCGGGCGGTCAGAACGACCGGCATCCCCCTAACCAGCAGGTTTGTGTTCGCATAATGCCTGGTTGGGTGCACTCTATCGACCAACTGGCGAAACGGCCTCTCACCTGCGGAAACGCGGTGAGAGGCCGATCTTTCTCCGGTCCGGCTGTCACCTCGCCTGCTCGCGCGCCCATCGGGTCGGGTCGTCCTCCAGGGTGCTCCGGTCCCAACCACCGAGTTCGGCGGCGGCCCGGTAGGTGCTCTGCAGGAACTCCAGCAACGCGCGATCCGGGTCCGGCGCCGTGCGCACCGCCTCGTACGGCAGCAGGAACTGGCGGAACTCGGTGCTGTAGTACGCCTCCGACGGGCCGACGGGGTACCGGGCGAATCCGTCCGGCTCCGGGTAGGCGTAGGCGTAGAACGCCCCCTCCTCGCCGCCGCCCGGCCAGAACCCGCAGCTGCTCAACTCGCGCGAGTAGCCCTCGACCATCACCCAGTCACCGCAGTTCGGGGCGCCGCCGGGGTGCGGAGGTGCGGGACGGCCGGAGAACCGGGTACAAGCCAGGTCGAGCGCTCCCCAGAAGAAGTGCACCGGGCTGACCTTGCCCACGAAGTGGGCCCGGAACTCGCCGATCACCCGGTCGGCCTGCACCAGCTGCCGCCAGAACAACTGCGCGGCGTGCGGATCGTAGGAGGCGTGCTCGTGGTCCTCGGCGAACGGGATCGCCGGGTCGACCTCGTTCGGCCGGCCCTGGATCCGCACGCTGATGTCGAGCTCGCCGAGCGCGTGCATGACCTGAGCGTGGAAGTCGGCCACCGGCTTCGGCTCCAGAGCGACGGTCCGTCGGCCGCCGTCGCTGCTCCGGATGACCAGCTGGTGATCGATGAAGTCGAACTCGATGTCGAACGTGCGGGCGCCGTACGGGATCGCCGAGGTGCTCAGCCCCCGGGCGGTGACGTAGAGGGTGACGCCCCACCAGTGGTTGATCAGGGGCATCTGCGCCAGCCTGATCTTGCCGACGATCTGGGTCCACATGTGCAGGGTGTCGCGGGTCGCGGTCCAGTCCTCGACCCGCAGCGACGGCCAGGCCCCGCCTCGGTCGGTCATACGTTCGTCCCCCAGAGAGTGCCGGCGCCGATCACGGGACGCCCGGCCGCGAGACGTGCCGGCGCATCACCGGGTGCAGGTTATCCAAGTCGGAACGAGAGCGATGAGCGCACTCAACGAGCACCCGGAGCCCTGGCCGACAGTCCCAGAGCTGTCGATCGATGAGCTGGCCCGTCAGCAAGGCGTCAAGCCGATCGAGTCCCTCGATGAGCTCGCCCAGCCCGACCTCTGGGGGTCCGACGAAGAGTACGAGGAGTTCCTCGTCGACCTCTACTCCTCCAGGCGGTCCGACGTCGCGTGAGCGTCGTTCTCGACACGGACGTCGCCTAGGCGATCCTCAAGAAGCGCCTATCTCCCGTTCTCGCCCGACAGCTCGCCGGAAGCCAACTGGCAATCACGTTCGTCACCGTTGGCGAGCTCACGAAGTGGACGTTGGTTCGACGGTGGGGCGTCAGCCCCGGGGGGGCCCGCCCATCCAGCTGCCGTGCAGGGAGGCGGGCACCCGGTGCGGCAGTGCCAGGGTGGCCAGCGGCTCGTCGCCGAGGCGTTCGGCGTCCAGGATGACCAGGCTGCTGCGGCTGGTGGCCACCTCGGTCACGCACTGCACCAGGTAGCCGACGCCCTCGGGTGCGTCCTCGGTGCGCGGCACGAAGATCGGCTCCTGGACGACCCGGCCGGGCTGGACGGTGTGCAGCTGGCTGGTCCCGGTCTGGAAGTCGTACCGGACGATAGAGTCGAACCCGCCGACGATCTCCCCCTGCCCGCTGGCCCCGGCCGCGTAGCCGTAACGGTGGGCCAGTCCGGAGAACCGCTGGTCGACCGTCGGGAACTCGATGCTGCGGTCGTCGGTCCGGGTGGCGTGGAAGCCTCCGGTGTCCAGGTCGAGGGTCCAGCGGTGCATCGTCGCCGAGGGCCAGTCCTTCCAGGCCCCGGGTTCGTGGCCGTCCGCCGGCAGCGGCGGGTAGTTGAACTCCGGCACGTCGCAGATGATCTTGTTGCCGACGGTAACCGCCGCCTGGGGGTGGAACGAGTAGCGCCAGTCCTGGCGGAACCAGGTGATGGCCTCGGTGGCCCGGTCGATGACCGCCAGGTGCATGCCCAGGTCCGGCTCGAACCCCATCATCGACCGACCCTGCGGGATCCGTTCGGGGCGCAGGGTGACCGGGAAGAACGGCACGATCACGTGCTTGTCGGTGATCATGAAATCGTGCACCCAGGCCGGGAACGGGCCCTCGACCGGGATCGACCGCTTGAGCGCGCCGTCCGGGGCGAAGAAGTGCACGGTCACGTACGGCTGCACGAGGCCCATCGTGAAGCCGATCATCTCGCCGGTCGCCGCGCAGTTCTTCGGGTGCGCGCAGAACCCGCCGATCGTCTCCCCGGGGCGGGGACCACGCGGCATCTCGGAGATCCAGGCCGGCGGGCCGACGGTGTCCAGGGTGAAGGGGTCGATCTCGAACGGCAGCTCCGACTCGGAGAGGGCGTAGATCCGGTCGCCGTGCACCCAGTTGCACACGTTGCCCACCGACGGGGAGATCCCGTCGGTGATCGGGTTGGGCTTGATCGCCTCGTAGCCGGTGAACCGCCAGTCCACGAAGTCCCCCTCGTAGGCGAACACCGCCCGCCGGTGCTCCCGCTCGAGCAGGAACTTCGGGGTCCGCACCCAGCGGTTGCGGTAGTTGACGATGCCGTTGTCGAAGCGGAACTGGTGCACCATGCCGTCCCCGATCACCGGCGAGTAGCCCGGGGCCGTGGTCGGCGGGTACTGCGGGTTCATCCCCGGTCGGAACAGCGCGCCCTGCAGGTCGTCCGGCACCTCGCCCTGGGTGACCGCGAGGTCGAAGATGTCGCCCTCCATCGGCCAGGGCTCCCACGGGCCCTGCAGGAACGGGTGCTCAGGCATGGACCGCGACATCGCGGGCCTCCTCGGTCTCGGTGGCGGGACACATGACGGTCGAGATCAGGTGGTGGGCGAGCAGCGACAGGCCGATGGTCACCAGCACCGCCGGGTAGGTGATCGCGTACCCGGAAGCCCACGAGTTGTCGAAGGCGAACCACATCGGCCAGGAGGTCAGGGCCTCCCAGGCGAAGAACCCGCACGGGGCGACGACCAGCGCCAGCAGCACCCTCGGGCCGCGGAAGTGGTCACGCAGACCCCACAGCACGGCCGCGATCAGCGCCCCGCCGCAGTTGACGAACATCCACCACAGCGGCCAGCCGCCGAGCATCAGCGGCTGCGGACCGTAGTAGTTGTAGATCGAGTCCAGGATCCCGGCGAACGGCACCTCGATCGCCGCGTTGATCAGGCAGAACGCTCCGAACGCCCGCCAGTACCGGCGCCGCGACCCGCCGTCGCGGAAGATCCGGTAGAACACCCACGTGGTGCCGGCCACGAAGAAGCTGTAGGTGAGGAACCACCACAGCAGCACCGGCCGTCCGGCCACCTCGACCACCGTGGTCGCCCGGTAGAACCAGATCTGCCCGTGCACGTCCAGGTACGGCTCGACCACGATCGCCGAGACGAACCCGCCGCCGAGGAGCACCAGGAACAGCGGCGTCCGGGTGCGCCACCACTGCCGCAGACCCCACACCACGCAGCCGGCCAGGACCAGCCCGTTGACCGCGACCAGCACGGTGTGCACGCCGTCGGGCACCACGCGGTCGACCAGCTCGGGAGGCACGCTCATGGGCCTCACTGCAACACCGGACGGCCCCCGCTGTCATCCGTAGACCACTACGGAGGCGCTCCCGAGGGGCGCAGGGCGGCGGCCAGCTCCCGCCGGTTGGACACCCCGAGCTTGCCGTAGGCGTGCTGCAGGTGGCTCTCCACGGTGCGCACGGAGACCCCCTGACGGGCGGCGATCTCCCGGTTGGAGGCACCGGCCGCCGCCGCGACCGCGACCTGCCGCTCGGCCGGGGTGAGCCGGATGCGGGCGTCCAGCCGGGTCAGCGCCGGGGTCCGCGGCCCGCCCGCCCGGTCCCGCAGCAGGTCGGCCCGGGCCTGCGCACCCGGCCAGCGCCGGTCCGAGACCCGGCGGTGGACCACGGCGGCGTCGGCGGCGGCCTCGGCGGCGAGCAGCAACGCGCCGAGGGACTCGAACGCGTCGGCGACGGCCTGGAGCCCGGCCGCGTCGTCGGCGACCAGCGCCCGGGCGTGCGCGGCCCGGGCCCCGGCCAGCGGTCCCTCGATCCGCGCGGCGAGCTCGGCGAGCCGGTCGGCCGCGACCGCCGCCGGACCGACCCGGGCCAGCGCGTGCCAGGCGGCCGCCGCACCCACGAGGTCGCCGATCCGGCCGCCGAGCGAGGCGGCCTCGGCGAACCGGGCCCGACCGGCCTCGAGGTCCCCGGCGGCGACGGCGACCCAGCCCCGGGCGGCGCCGAGGTCGACGGCCATGTTCATCGTCGGCGGCAGCCCGAGGGCGTCCAGCGTGTCCAGCGCCGCCCCGGCCTCCCCCGGAAGGCCGGCCAGCGCGGAGGCCAGGGCCACGTACTGCAGCGACCAGTACTCGAACTGCGGGCGGCCCAGCTCGCGGAACAGGGCGGCGGCCTCGCGGGCGTGCCGGACCGCCGGGCCCGGTGCGCCCCGGTCGGCGACCAGCCGGGCCAGCTGCAGGGCGAAGAGCGCCTGCGCCTCCCCGGACCGCTCGTCGAGGCCGCGCCGGTACTCGCCGGTGGCCAGCGCCGCGGCCTCGTCGATGCGACCCAGGCCGGCCAGCGCGTCGCACTCGAAGAACCGGTGGAACCACGGGTACCAGGACTCCAGCACGTCCGGCAGCGCCAGGTGCTCCGCGCGGCCGCGCACCGCGATCTGAAGGGCCTCGTCCAGCCGGCCCAGCCGGCCGACGCTGAACGACCCGATCTGGCTGGCCCAGACCAGGGCCCGGCCTCCGGCGCGGCGCAGCAGCGGTTCGGCGGCGTCGGCGGCGGCGCGGTGCCCGTGGGTGGCCAGCACCAGCCCCAGCCGGCGGGCGGTGATCTCGTCCCGCCAGGCCGGGTCGGTGACGCTGCGCTCGGCCTGCTCGGCGATCCGGTTGGCCTCGGCCAGCTCGCCGAGGTAGAACGCCTCGTTGTCCAGCCTGATCAGCGCGACCCGGGCCCGCTGGGCGTCGGTGGTGGCCCGGCCGGCCAGCCGGGCCAGCCGGCTCTCCGCCTCGGCCGCCCGCCCCTGCAACCCCACCGCCTGGGCGACCAGCAGCGCCGCCTCGAACCAGAGTGCCCCGTCACCCGGTCCCGGGTCGGCGGTGCCGGCCGCGTCGACCGCCGCCGAGGCGAGCCGCTCGGCCAGGACGAAGGCCGACCGGGACCGGGCCACCCGGGCCGCGGCCAGCATCAACTCCGGCGAGCCGCCGCCCCCGGCCAGCCGCAGCGAGCCGATCCGCAGCACCTCCTGCGCGCCGCGCGCCGGCACCGGCGGGCCGTCGGCCTCGGCCGCCTCGGCCAGGCGCCGGGCGATCGACGGGATCCGCACCGCCGGCAGCCGAGCCCGCAGCACCTCGCCGTAGAGCGGGTGGGCCAGCCGCACCTCGACGCGGGCGCCGCGCAGCTCGCTGCGCAGCAGGCCGGCCCGTTCCAGCTCCTCGACCGGAGCGGCGTCGACCAGCTCGCCGGCGCCGACCGGTTCGCCGAACGCCACGGTCTCCAGCAGCCGGCGCTGGTCGCGGGACAGCGAGGCCAGCCGTCCCTCGACCAGCTCCACCACCCGCTGGGACGGCGCCAGCGCACCGGCCAGCCGCCAGATCCCGCCGTCGTTGCGCAGCACGCCGTCCGCCCGGGCGCCGACGACCAGCTCCCGCAGGTACAGCACGTTGCCCTGGCAGCGGCCGGAGAGGTCGCGGGCGGCGGCCCGGTCGACCGGCGCCCCGAGCGCGGCGGTCAGCAGCCGCTCGATCGCCTCGGGGTCGAGTCCGGCGACCTCGTGCCGAGGGACCAGCTGGTTCTTCCACAGCGCGGTGACCGGCTCCGGCGCGGGGTGCCCGGCCCGGACGGTGAGCAGGACCGCCGCCGCCCGGGTGGCGACCAGCTGGTGCACCAGTGTGGCCGAGACGTCGTCGAGCAGGTGCGCGTCGTCCACGAACATCAGCAGCGGCCGGTCGTCGGGGCTGGTCAGCAGGGCGTCGGCGCACCGGCGCAGCAGGGTGCCCCGGTCGAGGTAGCCGTCCCGGTCGTCGTCGCTGAGGCCGGCCAGCCATGGGGCCAGGGCGCCCAGCGGCAGCCCGGCGGAGGAGCTGGTCGCGTCGGCGCGCAGCACCCGGAGGCCGGCCCGGCGGCGGGCCCCGGCCAGCTCGGCGGCCAGCCGGGTCTTGCCGACCCCCGCCTCACCGGCCAGAACCAGACCCCGGGAGTCCGGGGCCGCGAGCACGGCGTCGAGGTCCGCGATCACCTCGCCCCGCCCGACGAGAGGCCATTCGCCCACCACCCGTCGAGTATGTCCGAACCCGCCGGCGCGGAGGTGTCCGTCCGGTCGCGCCGTACGATCGCCCGGTGAGCGCCGCGCCTGAGCCCGACGGGAAGCCGGCCCGGGTGCGGCGGCGTCCGGGCCGGCCGGTCGACACCGACCCCGCCCTCAAGCGACGCATCCTGGACGCCGCCTTCGAGCTGGTGAAGCAGTCCCCCCGGGAGCGGGTGGCGCTGCGCGCGGTCGCCGAACGGGCCGACTGTGACGCGTCGCTGGTGGGCTACTACTTCGGCAGCCGCTCCGGGTTGATGGCGGCGGTGGCGGAGCGGGCGGCGGAGGAGTTCAACGCCCAGCTGGACTTCGCGCTGCGCGACGGCGAGGTGGTCGAGCGGATCCGGGCGGTGGTCGACGAACCGGTCAACGCGCTGGCCCGGGAGCACTACCTGGCCCAGCTGTTCGTCGACGAGCTGATCATCCACGGCGACCCGGGCACCGACGCGGTGCTGCAGCGGATGTCGGCGCCGTTCCACGCCCGGCTGCGCGAGTTCATCGCCGAGGGCCGGCGCACCGGCGAGCTGCGCGACGTGGACCCCGACCTGCTGCTCTACGCGCTGGCGATCCTGCCGCTGCTGTACCACTTCCTGAGCCCCGTCTACCACCGCGCGTTCGGCGAGACCGGCGTGACCCGCGACTCGCGGGAGTTCACCGACGGGCTGCTGGACATCCTGCTGCGCGGCGTACTGAACCACCCCGCCACCGACTGACGAGCGGCCCTTGCCGGGCATTAATTCCACGCCGTACAGTAAATCCCACGCCGTTGAACAAACCGTGGAGGTACGCCGTGGTCGCCCCACCCCCGAACGACTGGCGGCTGGCCGGTCCGCTGCAGCCGATGCGCTTCGAGGCGACCGTCGAGGACTGCGTGGTGTCGGCGGGCGAGGTACCGGAGGGCCTGGTCGGCGGCCTCTACCGGTCCGGCCCGACCTGGAAGCGACCCACCCGCCAGAACTGCAACGGCTGGTGGACGATGGACGGAATGGTCCAGGCGCTGACCTTCGACGGGTCGGGCCGGGTGGACTTCCGCAACCGGTGGATCCGCACCCCGAAGTACCTGCTCGAGGAACAGCACGGGCGGGGCATGTTCGAGTGGTCGGACGGCTTCGACGACTGGCGGTGTTACGGCTTCGGCGAGGTCACCAACCGCGACGAGTTCAACGCCGGGGTCCCGGTCGGCACGTCCTGGGTGAACGCCTTCCCGTTCCAGGGCGACGTGGTGGTCAGCGGCGAGCAGTCCTCCCCGCCGATCCGGGTCGACCCGCTGACCCTGGAGACCAAGGGCTTCGTGCCCTGGTCACCACAGCTCTCGCCGGGGTTCGTGAAGCCGGCCGGGTACGGCGACGGGGCGTTCACCCCGCACCCGAAGTGGGACGCCGAGACCGGCGAGCTCTTCGGCTGGACCTACCGCGACGTGATGCCGTACGCCACCCTGCACTGGGTCAGACCGGACGGCTCGGTGCGCACCCGGGACCTGCACGACGCCCCGCACGGCACGATCCTGCACGACGCCTGGCTGACCCCGACCTACCTGGTGCTGCCGTTCATGCCGCTGATCGGCGACCTCAAGCGCTGCGAGCAGGGGCTGTCCATCTACGACTGGGACACCTCGCTGCCGATCGTGCTCGGCCTGGTCCGCCGGGACGACTTCGACGGCGAGATCCGCTGGATCGACACCGGCCTGGAGCCGCAGTACATCATGCACACGCTCTCGGCCAACGAGGTCGACGGCAAGATCCAGCTGGACGCCCCGATCTACGACCGGCCGCCGCTGCCGTTCGAGGACCAGGTGGAGCTCGGCGCCCCGTTCCTGCCCACCGAGTCGTCCAAGCTGGGCCGCTGGACGGTGGACCCGGCCACCGGCGTCACGACGGCGGAACGGATCGACGACCGGGCGGTGGAGTTCCCCAAGGTCGACGAGCGGTTCTACGGCGCCGGGTACCGGCACGGGTTCCTGCTGGCCGGAGACCACTTCCTGCTGCTGGACACGCTGGTCAAGCGGGACATCGTGACCGGAGCCGAGCAGACGTTCAAGGTGAAGGACTCCGAGGAGCTGGTGGCGGTGTTCGAGCCGTCCTTCGCGCCGCGCACCCCCGACGCGCCGGAGGCGGACGGCTACCTGATCGTGCCGATCTGCCGGTTCATGGAGAACCGCTCCGGTTTCCTGATCTTCGACACGCACGACATCTCCCAGGGCCCGATCACCCGGATCGACCTGCCGTTCCAGATGGGCTGGACGCCGCACGGGCACTGGATGGACCGGCGGTGACCGGGGCTCCGTAACGCGGTACTGACGACATTTCGGGCCGGGCGTGGTCGGATGGGACCGGGCGCGGATCTTGCCGGTGGATCCGGCACGGAAGGACTTCGGTGTGACGGGACTACGCGATACCGCCGAGCAGGCGATGCTCCGGGAGTCGGTGGCCAAGCTGGCCCGGTCGTTCGGCCACGACTACTACGCGGCGAAGGCCCGGGAGGACGGCCGCACCACCGAGCTGTGGCGGACGGTCGGCGAGCAGGGCTACCTCGGGGTGAACCTGCCCGAGCGGTACGGCGGCGGTGGGATGGGGATCAGCGAGCTGGCCGTCGTCTGCGAGGAGCTGGCCACCGCCGGCTGCCCGCTGCTGCTGATCGTGGTCTCGCCGGCCATCGGTGGATCCGTGCTGGCCCGGTTCGGCACCGAGGAGCAGAAGCAACGCTGGGTGCCCGGCATCGCCTCCGGTGAGCTGCTGTTCGCCTTCGCCATCACCGAACCGGACGCCGGCTCGAACTCGCACAACATCTCCACCACGGCCACCCGCGACGGCGACGGCTGGCGGATCCGCGGCACCAAGTACTACATCTCCGGGGTCGACGAGGCCGACGAGATCCTGGTGGTGACCCGGACCGGGGTGGACGAGGCGACCGGCCGGGGCCGGCTGTCGCTGTTCGTGGTCCCCCCGGACGCCCCCGGGCTGACCCGGACGGTGATCCCGGTCGGGCTGCACGCCCCGGAGCGGCAGTTCAGCCTGTTCTTCGACGACGTGCGGGTGGGGCCGGACCGGCTCGTCGGCGCCGAGGGCGACGGCCTGCGGCAGGTGTTCGCCGGGCTCAACCCCGAGCGGATCACCGGCGCCGCGATGGGCTGCGGGCTCGGCCGCTACGCCCTGGACCGGGGGGTCAGCTACGCCCGGCAGCGGTCGGTGTGGGGGCAGCCGATCGGCGGGCACCAGGGGGTGGCGCATCCGCTGGCCGAGGCCAAGATCGCGCTGGAGACCGCCCGGCTGGCCACCCGGCAGGCGGCGGCGCTCTACGACGAGGGTCTGGACCGGGAGGCCGGTGAGGCGGCCAACATGGCCAAGTTCGTCGCGGCCGAGGCGGCGATCCAGTGCCTGGACACCGCGATCCAGACGCACGGCGGCAACGGGCTGGCCATGGAGTACGGCTTGATCGACATGTACGGGTTGACCAGGCTGCAACGCATCGCCCCGGTCAGCCGGGAGATGGTGCTCAACTACGTGGCCGACCGCACCCTCGGCCTGGGGAAGGGATACTGATGCCGGTCCTCGCCGACTCGGTCGACCGCACCGCGCCGGTCTTCACCCGCAACCGCGACTCCATGCTCGAGCAGCTGGCCGACCTCGACCGGGAGCTGGCGATCGCCGTCGCCGGCGGCGGGGAGAAGGCCGCCGCCCGGCACCGCAAGCGCGGCAAGCTGCTCGCCCGGGAGCGGATCGCGCTGCTGCTCGACCCGGGCACGCCGTTCCTGGAGCTGTCCGCGCTGGCCGGCTGGGGTAGCCAGTTCACCGTGGGCGCCAGCCTGATCTGCGGGATCGGGGTGGTCTCCGGGGTGGAGTGCATGGTGGTGGCCAACGACCCCACCGTGCGCGGCGGCACCACCAACCCCTACTCGCTGCGCAAGGTCGGCCGGGCGATGGAGGCCGGCAAGCGCAACCGGCTGCCGTTCATCTACCTGGTCGAGTCCGGCGGCGCCGACCTGCCCACCCAGTCGGAGATCTTCCTGCCCGGCGGGCGGATCTTCCGCGACCTCACCCAGCTGTCCGCCGCGCGGATCCCGACGATCGCGCTGGTGTTCGGCAACTCCACCGCCGGTGGGGCCTACGTACCCGGGATGAGCGACTACGTGGTGATGGTCGACGGCGGCGCGAAGGTGTTCCTGGGCGGGCCGCCGCTGGTGAAGATGGCCACCGGGGAGGACTCCGACGACGAGGAGCTCGGCGGCGCCCGGATGCACGCCCGCACCTCCGGGCTGGCCGACCACCTCGCGGTCGACGAGGCGGACTGCTGCCGGCTGGGGCGGCGGATCGTGGCCCGGCTCAACTGGCGCAAGCACGGCCCGCCACCACGCACCGCGTCGCCGCCCGCCCCGCTGCACGACCCGGAGGACCTGCTGGGCATCGCGCCGGCCGACCTGCGCACCCCGTTCGACCCCCGGGACGTGCTGGCCCGGGTGCTGGACGGGTCGGAGTTCGACGAGTTCAAGCCGCTGTACGGGTCGAGCCTGGTCACCGGGTGGGGCGAGATCTGGGGGCACCCGGTCGGGGTGCTGGCCAACCACCGGGGCGTGCTGTTCAACGAGGAGGCGGAGAAGGGCGCCCAGTTCATCCAGCTGGCCAACTCCGCGAACACCCCGCTGATCTACCTGCAGAACACCACCGGCTACATGGTCGGCCGCGACTACGAGCAGCGCGGCATGGTCAAGGACGGCTCCAAGATGATCAACGCCGTGGCCAACAGCCAGGTCCCGGCGATCACCGTCAACCTGGCCGGGTCCTACGGGGCGGGGAACTACGGGATGGCCGGGCTGGCGTTCGAGCCGCGGTTCCTGTTCGCCTGGCCCAACTCCAAGTCGGCGGTCATGGGCCCGGCGCAGCTGGCCGGGGTGATGTCGATCGTGGCCCGGGAGTCGGCCCGCTCGCAGGGCCGGGACTACGACGAGGACGCCGACGCCACGATGCGCGCCCAGGTCGAGGAGCAGATCGAACGCGAGTCGCTGGCCCTGTTCGTCACCGGCAAGGTCTACGACGACGGGGTGATCGACCCGAGGGACACCCGCACCGTGCTGGGCATGTGCCTGTCCGCCATCCACTCCGGAGAGGTCCGCGGCGCGGACACCTTCGGCGTCTTCCGGATGTGAGCGTCATGTCGATACGAACCCTGCTGATCGCCAACCGGGGCGAGATCGCCCGCCGGATCATCCGCACGGCCCGGGCCATGGGGATCCGCACGGTGGCCCTGTACTCCGACCCGGACGCCGACCTGCCGCACGCCCGGGAGGCCGACCTGGCCGTGCACCTGCCCGGCGCGTCCCCGGCCGACACCTACCTGCGCACCGACCTCGTGCTCGCGGCGGCCAGGCGGGCCGCGGCCGACGCGGTGCACCCCGGATACGGGTTCCTCTCCGAGAACGCCGGGTTCGCCCGGGCGTGCGCCGAGGCCGGGTTGACCTTCGTCGGGCCCTCCCCCCGGGCCATCGAGCAGATGGGCTCGAAGCTGGCGTCGAAGGCGTTGATGGAGCGCGCCGGGGTCCCGGTGCTGCCGTCCTACGAGGTCACCGGCACCGAGGGCGTCGGCGAGCTGCGCGCGGCGGCCGACCGGGTCGGCTATCCGGTGCTGGTGAAGGCCAGCGCGGGCGGCGGCGGCCGGGGCATGCGGATCGTCGCCACGCCGGACGGGTTGGCCGGGGCGGTCACGGCCGCCGGGCGCGAGGCGGCGTCCGCGTTCGGGGACGGCACGGTGTTCCTGGAGCGCTACATCGAGACCTCCCGGCACGTGGAGATCCAGGTCCTCGGCGATCAGCACGGCCGGGTGGTCGGGCTGTTCGAGCGCGAGTGCTCCATCCAGCGCCGGCACCAGAAGATCATCGAGGAGGCGCCTTCCCCGGCGGTGGACGCCGACCTGCGCAAGCGGATGGTCGACGCCGCCGTCACCGCCGCCGAGACCGTCGACTACGTCGGCGCCGGCACCGTGGAGTTCCTGCTCACCGAGACCGGGGAATTCTTCTTCCTCGAGATGAACACCCGGCTGCAGGTGGAGCACCCGGTGACCGAGCTGGTCACCGGGCTGGACCTGGTGCGCGCCCAGCTGGACGTCGCCGCCGGCGCCCCGCTCGGGCCGGAGATCACCGGCGCCGCCATCACCGGACACGCCGTCGAGGCCCGGCTCTACGCCGAGGACCCCGCCCAGGACTGGCGCCCGGCCACCGGCACCCTGGACACTTTCGACATCCCGGCCGTCGACGGGGTGCGGGTCGACGCCGGGTTCGTCGCCGGCTCGGTGGTCGGGTCGAACTACGACCCGATGCTGGCCAAGGTGATCGCCCACGGCGCCGACCGGGCCGAAGCCGTCCGCCGGCTGGTCGCCGCCCTCCGGGACGCCCGCATCCACGGCGTCACCACCAACCGGGACCTGCTCATCGCCGTGCTGGAGCACCCGGAGTTCGCCGCCGGCGGCACCGACACCCACTTCCTGCACCGGCATCCCCCGGCCGAGCTGCAACGCGCCGCCCGGCACCCCGACCTGGTCGGCGTGCACGCGGCCGCCGCCGCGCTCGCCCTGCTCGCCCAGGGTCACGCGGCGGCGGCGGTCACCCGGCACGCACCGGTGGGCTGGTCGAACGCCCCGACCCCGCCGCACCGGCAGGAGTTCCTGGTCGGCGACGACACCGTGGCGACCACCGTCCGGTGGCGGCGCGGCGGGCCCGAGGTCGCGGTGGACGACACCCCGCTGGGCCACCTGGAGGTGTCGGCCGTCGGCCCCGACCTGGTGGAGCTGGTGGTGGACGGCCTGCGACTCCGCGTCCGGCTGCACCGCCGGGGCCGACGGCTGGACACCGACAGCGCCCTGGGCTCGCTCACCCTGGTCGAGGTGCCCCGGCTGCCCGAACCCGGCACCCGGCTGGCGGCCGGGTCGCTGCTGGCCCCGATGCCCGGCACGGTGGTGCGGGTGCCCGCCGCCGCCGGGGACACCGTCACCGCCGGCCAGCCGCTGGTCGTGCTCGAGGCGATGAAGATGGAGCACACCATCACCGCACCCACCGACGGCGTCGTGTCCGAGCTCAACGTCGGCGAGGGCAGCCAGGTCGACACCGGAACCGTCCTCGCCGTCGTCACCGAAGCAACCGTCACCGAGGCAACCGTCACCGAAGCCGGGGAGTCCGGATGAGCCGGCCGGTCCGGATCGGGAACTGCTCGGGGTTCTTCGGCGACCGCCTCAGCGCGGCGAAGGAGATGGTCGAGGGCGGACCGCTGGACGTGCTCACCGGCGACTACCTCGCCGAGCTGACCATGTTCATCCTGTGGCGCACCCGGGAGCGTTCCGGCGGGTACGCCCGCAGCTTCCTGGCCCAGGCCGAGCACATCCTCGGCACCTGCCAGGACCGGGGCATCCGGGTGGTCACCAACGCCGGCGGGCTCAACCCGGCCGGGCTGGCCGACGCCCTGCGCACGCTGACCTGTCGGCTCGGCCTCCCGACCACCATCGCGCACATCGAGGGCGACGACCTGCTGGCCCGGCTACCCGAGCTGCAGGCCACCGGTCACGAGCTGGCCCACCTGGACACCGGCCGGCCGCTGGCCGGCTCCGGCGCCGATCCGGTGACCGCGAACGCCTACCTGGGCGGCTGGGGCATCGCCGCCGCCCTCGGAGCCGGCGCGGACGTGGTGGTCTGCCCCCGGGTCACCGACGCCGCCCTGGTGGTCGGACCGGCGGCGTGGTGGCACGGCTGGGCCCGGGAGGACTGGGACCCGCTGGCCGGCGCGGTCGCCGCCGGGCACGTCATCGAATGCGGCACCCAGGCCACCGGCGGCAACTACTCGTCCTTCACCGAGATCGACGACCTGATCAACCCCGGTTTCCCGATCGCCGAGGTCGCCGCCGACGGCTCGTCGGTCATCACGAAGCACCCGGGCACGGCCGGCGCGGTCACCGTCGGGACCGTCACCGCCCAGCTGCTCTACGAGATCGACCGGCCCGCCTACCTCAACCCGGACGTCACCGCGCACTTCGACACCACCCGGCTGACCCAGGAGGCGACGGACCGCGTCGCGCTGTCCGGCACCGTGGGCAGCCCGCCCCCGCCGACCACCAAGGTGTGCCTCAACTACCTGGGCGGTTACCGGGCCGACGCCACCTTCGTGCTCACCGGACTGGACATCGACGCCAAGGCCGACCTGGTGCTGCGGGGTCTCACCGCCAAGCTCGATCCGGCCGTGGAGCTGCACCCGAGGGCGACCGAGCTGGCCGACGGCGGCCGGCACCTCACGGTCACCGCGAAGAGCCCGGACCGGGCCGCGCTGGACCGGCGGTTCTTCGACTCCGTGATGGAGCTCGCGCTGGCCGGCTATCCCGGTTTCCACCTCACCGACCTGCCGCCGGCGTCGGCCAGCGCCTACGGGGTGTACTGGCCGACGCTGGTCCCGAGCGAGCTGGTCGACCAGGAGATCGTCGCGGCCGACGGCACCCGCACGACGATCCCGGCCACCCCGGCCGGGCCGGTGCGGCACACCCCGACCGCCGACGGGCCGACCGCGGCGGACCTCGGCGAGACCCGCCCGGCGCCGCTCGGTCTGGTCGCCGACGCCCGCTCCGGGGACAAGGGCGGCAACGCCAACGCCGGCCTGTGGGTCCGCAGCCCGGACGCCTACCGCTGGCTCGCCGGGTACCTCACCGCCGACCGCCTCCGGGAGCTGCTCCCGGAGGCCGCCGACCTGGTGATCCGCCGCCACGAGCTGCCCAACCTGTACGCGCTGAACTTCGTGGTCGTGGGCCTGCTCGGCGAGGGGGTCGCGTCGTCCACCCGGGCCGATCCGCAGGCCAAGTCGCTCGGCGAGTGGCTGCGGGGTCGGACCGTGCCGATCCCGGTGAGCCTGTTGAAAGAAGGCTGACGGCTCCGATCAGGCGAAATGGTAGGTCGGCCAGCGGAAGACGCGGGCGGCCTCGTGGGTGTCCAGGTATTCGCGGATGTAGCTGATCCGGCTGCCGGTGAACGTGTACACCCAGCAGTACTGCATGGCGTAGGGCTCGTCGTCGTGGGTGCGGGCCGAGGTCGTCGCCTGCACCACGGCCATCTCGCCGTCGCACATGATGCGCTGCACCTCGTGACGGAAAGTGCCGCGCTTGAAGAACTTCCGCACCACGCCGCTGCCGAGCTCGTCGATCACTGCGTCCCGGCCACTGACCAGGTTGTGCTCGATGCTGTACGGCATCTGCCATTCCACGTCCGGCGTGAGCAGTTCGCGCAGGGTTTCGCGGTCGCCGCCGCTCAGTGCGGCGTAGAAACGGTTGATCAGGATTCGGGTGTCATCGGACCCGGACATGTCGGCCTCCCTACTGCCTTACACTGATACGGACGAGTGCCCTGAAGGCGGTGGAGGATGGCGACGCGTGACACGCCCCTGCGGCGCGGCGAGGTGATCGCCACGGCCCTGGAGATGATCGACGAAGGGGGCTTGGCGCAGCTCAGCCTGCGCCGCCTCGGCGCCCGGGTCGGCGTCCAGGGCATGTCGCTCTACCACCTGTTCAAGGACAAGGCGGAGATCCTCGACGGCGTCGCCAAGTTGATCCTGCGCGAGCTGACGGTGCCCGACGAGCGGCCGGCGGATGTCGTGCAGTGGAGCCTGGACAACGCCCGGCGGTACCGGTCGGCGCTGCTCGCGCATCCGAATGCGATCCCGCTCTTCCTCGACCGGCATCCGGCCCGGGGCCGCGCGTCGATGTACGAGGAGGAGTTCGCCGCGCTGGGGTCGCTGGGAGTGGAGGACCGGTACTGGCTGGTGATCGTGGAGACCCTGGAGTCCTACATCCTCGGCACGAGCTTGTTCCTGCACCCCAACAACCGGCTGGCCGACACGCTGGCCGACGATACCGGCGGTGAACTGGTCAAACGGGCGCTCAACACCCGCCCGGTCGACGACGAGCTGGCCTTCAGCACCGGGTACGTGGCCCTGCTCGAGCGCCTGCTGGAGGCCTACGCCCCGGGCGCGCTGGAGCAGCGTCGAGCGGCTCCCCATCGCAACGGTGCTCATTCGTAGAAGGTCGGTGCTCATTCGTAGAACGTGGCCGCCCACTCGCGGAACTCCCGCCAGACCCGGCCCTCGCTCGGCGCGTACGGCGGGCGGTCGACGTAGGTCAGGTTCTCCCAGATCCGGACGTCCAGCTCGAAGTGCCGCTTCTCGAACTCGAAGCGCTTGACCGCCGCCGGGCTGGGCGTATCGTGGCCGGGCTCGCGCTTGGCCAGCAGGGTGAGTCGCTCGTCGATGGTGTGCTCGTCGATCGGGGTGTGCGAGGACACGTGCGCGGAGTCGTCGGTACCGAGGAACCGGGCGACGTTGAACCCGATCCCCCAGCACTCGACGTCGAGGTAGGCGTCCACCGGGCCGTCCGGGGTTAGCCAGGTCGAGGTGTTGCCCTTGCCGAAGTTGATCGACTGGCGGCTGCGGCACATCCGGCCGTGGATCTCCCACTCGGTGAGCCGGTGCTCCGAAGGGCTGTGGTGCACCCAGTTCTGGTGGGCGATGTCGACGGTGTTCTCCACGATGTACTGCGCCCGCAGCTGCAGACCGTCCCAGCGCGCGGTCATGTCCGGGTACGGCGGGTAGTAGTCCGGGCTGGTCAGCTCCGGGATCACCGGCGGATCCCACCCGGGCGCGCCGCCGTCCGGGTCGTGCCAGACCAAGCACAGGTCGGCCATCTCGTGCACCGTCCACGGACGCAGCCGGACGCCCCGGTTCCTGGTGTCGGCGTACGGGACGTCGACGTTGTGACCTTGCGCGTCGAACTTCCACCCGTGGTACGGGCAGCGGATGCAGTCGCCCTCGACGATGCCGCCGTAGCCGAGGTGCGCACCCAGGTGCGGGCAGTGCGCGTCGTGCACCCGCAGCACGCCGTCCTCGCCGCGGAAGCCGACCAGGTCGCGACTGAAGTAGTGCATGGGGACCGCGACGCCGACCTCGAAGTCGGCCGACCAGCCGACCTGGAACCAGCCCCGGGGGTGCCGGCCGGCGAACGGGTAGTTGTCCGGCTCGCGGCGCACACCCGGGGGCGCGGCCCGAAGGCTGCCCCGGGTCTCGGGGGGGCCGGGCGTCCGCCGAGCACTCTGCCGCGCGGGAGGCGTGATGTGGGTGGTCATGCCGAACGCTCCACGGGTCGGGTGCTGGCGGTGAAGGTCACGGGCAGCCGCTCGGCGATGCGCATCATCCCGGTGCGGAAGCGCACCTCGCCGGCGCGGTCGAGGGCCAGGTCGTCGAGCCGGGCGAGCAGCACCCGCAGGGCCAGCCGTAGCTCCAATCGGGCCAGATGGGCGCCGATGCAGGCGTGCGGGCCGAAGCCGAAGGCCAGGTGCCGGTTCGGCGACCGGTCCAGGTCGCACTCCGCCGGCCGCTCGAACACCGCCGGATCCCGGCAGGCGGCGCCGTAGCCCATCATCACCCGGGCCCCGGCGGGGATGCGCCGCCCGGCGACCTCGGTATCCCGGGTGGCGGTCCGGCCGATGGCGAACGCCGAGGCCCAGTAGCGCAGGTACTCCTCCACCGCCGGCCCCAGCCGCTCCGGATCGGCCCGCAGCTGCCGCGCCGCGTCCGGGTGTGTGGCCAGGTGCAGGCAGGCACCGCCGAGGACGTGCGCCGTGGTGTCCAGCCCGCCACTGATCAGCAGCGACACCACCGACTTCTTCTCCGCCCAGGAGCACGGGGCGTCCTCAAGGTCCAGCTCGAGGACGCGCTGGAGCAGGTCGTCACGACGGGGCCCGCGCTGACGCTCGCGCAGCTGGCCCTCGACGTACTCGCCGACCGCTGCCCAGGCCGCCGCCCGCTCGGCCGCGTACCCGACGTTGGCCTGGTGGATCAACCCGATCAGGTACGGGGTGTCGACGACCGGGGTGCCGAGGACCTCCTGGAAGAGCACGATCCCCGGCAATGGGCCGCAGAACCCCTCGGCCAGGTCACTCCGGCCCGCATCGGCGAACCGGTCGATCAGCTCGTGCGCGACCGCGGTGATCCCCTCGGCGTAGCGGCCGACCACCCGCGAGCTGAAGTGCGGCTGCAGGGCCTGCCGCCAGCGGGTGTGCACCGGCGGGTCGAGCTCGATCGGGATCAACGCCCCCTCGGCCGAGCTAGCCACCGGCTGCACGCCCTGCGCACTGGAGAACAGCTCCCAGTCCCGCGCGGAGTTCTTCACGTCGGCGTAGCGGCTGATCATCCAGTACCGGTACTTGCCGTTGCGGGCGACCGGACACTGCTCGACCAGCTGGGCGGTCGCGCCGTCAAAGTTCGCGGTCAGGGCCGGGTCGTCGAGCGAGAACCCGTCCCACGGATCACTTTCCAGAATCCCCATCGCTCACCTCCTGGCTGCGGGAGCCGCAACGCCTTGACGCAACTTACAGTGATGGGTAGCTTTTCCACCTTACAGCGATACGTATCGGTGAGGAAGGTCCGCGATGGCGCGGCTCCAAGACGGGCGCGAGCATTGTCCGGTGGTGGATTTCGACCACTGGAGCCACGAATACGCGAAATCCCCCGACGACTTCAACCTGCGCTACAGCGCGAAATGCCCGGTCGGCTACAGCGAGCACCACGGCGGGTACTGGTTCGTCACCGGCTACCCGGAGCTGTCCGAGGTCGTGCACGACGACGAGACGTTCTCCTCACGCCACGACCTGCCCAACGGCAGCACCCCGTACCTGGGCACCCAGCACCCGCCCACCCCGTTCCGGGTGGCCCCGCTGGAGTCCGACCCGCCCGAGCACAGCCTCTGGCGCACCGGGCTGGCCGGCCACTTCAGCCCCAAGGCGGTGGCCCGCTACCTGCCCTGGATCCGCGACCTGGCCGACCAGCTGATCGACGAGCACATCGAGAGCGGCTCGATCGACCTGCTCAACGACCTGACCTCGCCGCTGGCGTCCACGGTCAACATGAAGATCCTCGGGGTGCCGGTGGAGCGGGGGCCCGAGTTCGGCCACCTCTCCCACGCCATCGCCTTCACCAGCCCGGCCACGCCCGAGTTCGCGCGGATCTACGCCGACTACCAGAACGCGGTGTCCTCCCTGGAGGAGATCCTGCACGAGCGCCGCGCCGACCCCCGCGACGACGTGATCAGCCTGCTCGCGCACATGGACTTCGGCGGCCGGAAGCTCACCGACGCCGAGGCCATGGAGGCGCTCGACCTGATCGTCAGCGCCGGCATCGACACCACCGCCTCCGGCATGGCCAGCGCACTGAAGTACCTCGACGACCACCCCGATCAGCGGCGGAAGCTGATCGACGACCCGGGGCTGATCCCGAAGGCCGCCGAGGAGTTCCTACGCTACTTCTCCCCGGTGCAGGTGCTGGCCCGCACCGCGACCCGGGACACCGAGATCGGCGGGCAGCGGATCCGCGAGGGCGAGCGGGTGCTGGTGTCCTGGCAGGCGGCCAACCTCGACGAGCGGGTGTTCCCCGACCCCACCACGGTGCGCTTCGACCGCTTCCCCAACCGGCACGCCGCGTTCGGCCTCGGGGTGCACCGCTGCCTGGGCGCGCACATCGCCCGGGCCGATCTCCGGGTCGTGCTCACCGAGGTGCTGAGCCGGATGCCGGACTACTCCCTGGCCGAGGGCGTGCGCGGCTACGACTGCATCGGGGTCGTGCGTGGCTTCGTCAGCCTGCCGGCCACGTTCACCCCCGGCCGGCGGGTCGGCGCGAAGGCCGACTGAACGGTGGCCGAGCAGCGGATCGCCGTGGTGACCGGCGCGGGCCGGGGTCTCGGGTCGGCGATCGCGCGGCGGCTACACGCCGAGGGCTGCGCACCGGTGCTGACCGACCTGCGCCCCGACGGCATCCGGTCGCTGTCGGCGGAGCTGGGCGGCGCGCTGGCCCTGGAGCACGACGTGACCTCCGAGGAGGGCTGGGACGCCGTCCGGGACACCGTGCTGGACCGGTTCGGCCGGATCGACGTCCTGGTCAACAACGCCGGCACCTGGCTCACCCGGGCGATCACCGAGACCACGCTGGCCGAGTACCGGGCGGTGACCGAGGTGAACCAGACCGGGGTCTTCCTCGGGATGCGCGCGGTGCTGCCCGCCATGATCGGGGCCGGGCGCGGCGCCATCGTGAACGTCTGCTCGATCGACGGCTTCCGCGGCGCCCCGCTGATGAGCGCCTACTGCGCGGCCAAACACGCCGTGCTGGGGCTGACCCGCTCGGTCGCGCTGGAGGTGGCCCGGCACGGGATCCGGGTGAACGCGGTCAGCCCCGGGGTGATGGACACCCCGATGGTGTCCGGAGCGCCCGACCCCGGAGAGCTGGACCGGGTGCTGCGGCGGATCCCGCTGCGCCGCTCGGCCGACCCCGACGAGGTGGCCCGGGCCGTCGCGTTCCTGGCCTCGGACGCCGCCTCCTACAGCATCGGCAGCAACCTGGTCATCGACGGCGGCTGGACCGAGCGCTACCTGTAGATACCCGACCACGAAGGGCAGGACCATGGAGCTCGCCGCGATCGGTGACTACTGGGCCCGCTGGACCCCGGACGCCGTCGCCATCCGGGCCGGCGAGCGCCCGGTCACCTGGGCCGAGCAGGCCGCCCGCACCGACCGCCTGGCCGCCGGGTTGCAGGCCCGGGGCATCGGCGCGGGCGACCGGATCGCCATCCTGTCCGACAACAGCATCGAGTGGTGCGAGCTGGTGCTGGCCGCGTTCCGCCTCGGCGCGGTGGTCGTCCCGCTGAACGTCCGCCAGGCCGCCGACGAGCTCTCCTACGCCATCGCGCACAGCGGCGCCCGGATCGTGGCCAACGACGTCACCTACGCCGACCGGTTCACCGCCGTCGCCGCCGACCACCCGGGCGTCCTGCGGCTGAGCCTCGACGGCCGAGCCCCCGGCCAGCTCACCTTCGCCGAGCTGGCCGCGTCCACCGCGCCGCGAACGCCGGTGCCGCTGGGCCCCGCCGACCCGGCGATCATCGGCTACACCTCCGGGACCACCGGCCGGCCGAAGGGCGCGATCCTCACCCACGGCAACCTGCTGGCCAACTTCACCCAGTGGCAGGCCGCCGAGGGCTGGCGCCAGGACACCGTGCTGCTTGCGTGCATCCCGCTGTCGTTCACCGGCGGCATCGTGAGTAACTTCCTGGCCTGCCACGCCGCCGGGGGCACCCTGGTGCTCGAACCCCGCTTCGACGCCGTCCGCGCCCTGGAGCTCATCCGGACCGCCGGCATCACCGTGCTGGCCGTAGTGCCGGCGATGTGGGAGGCCATGGCCGCCGCACCCGGATTCGCCGACGCCGACCTGTCCTCGATCACCTCGGCCATCACCGGCGGGGCGCCCTGCCCGCCCCGGCTGTTCGCCGCCTACGACGCCAAGGGCGTGCTGATCCGGCAGACCTACGCACTCACCGAGGCATGCGCCAGCGTGGTCATCCTGCCCCGGGCCCTGGCGGCCACCCACCCGGAGGCCGCCGGACTGCCGAGCGTGCACACCGAGGTCCGGATCGTCGACGAGGACGACCGGGACCTGCCGGCCGGCGCGACCGGCCAGATCCTGGTGCGCGGGCCGCAGGTCATGGCCGGCTACTGGGACGACCCGGACGCGTCGGCCCGGGCCCTGGCCGGCGGCTGGCTGCACACCGGCGACCTCGGCCGGCTCGACGCCGACGGCCTGCTGCACGTGGTCGACCGCCAGCACGACACCTTCATCTCCGGCGGCCTCAACGTCTACCCCGCCGAGATCGAACGCGCCCTGACCAGCCTCGACGGTCTGACGGAGGTCGCCGCCTACGGTGTGCCGCACGACCGGTGGGGCGAGACCGTCGCGGTGACCGTGTGGGGCGAGAACCTCGACGCCGACCGGATCGTCACCCACTGCCGAGGGCGGCTCGGTGATTACAAGATCCCCCGATACGTCACCGTCACCGACGAGCCGCTGCCGCGCAGCATGTCGGGCAAGATCCTGCGCCGCGAGCTGCGTCGCACCTTCGACGCCGACGTCGCCGTCCGCACCTCGGCCACCTGATCGGCCTCCCCGACGGCGTCAGTCCATGGCGTCGGCGACCGAGCCGGCGTCGATGACCACGTCCGGACCGTGGCCGTCGCACAGCTCCTTCACCGATCGGTACAGCTGCCGCAGTCCCTCGGAGTCCTTGTACAGCTCGACCATGTGGCCGAGCACCGCCGAGGTGTCCATGATCGCCGCGATCCCGCCGTCCGGGAGGAAGAGCATGTTCGCGCACGGGAAGCCGGCCGCCTCGTAGGCCGCCACCGCAGCCTCCCAGTCCGGCGGGAACATCGCGGTGTGGTGCAGCCCGGTCCGGCCCGGCGGATACAGGTCCCGGTAGCAGGACGGCCGGTCGTCGTGCTGGTGGATGAGCTCGATCTGCACGTCCCCGGCCATGGACAGCGCCGCCGACATGGCCACCGAGGACTCCTCGCCTCGGTAGGTCACCCGGGGCACCTGGATGTCGCGCAGCAGCAGCCACGGCCCGAGGCCGGCGCGGGTCATCTCCTTGACCGCCGTGTCCAGGTCGGCGACCACGTAGGCGTTCTGCACGACCTGGTAGCGGGGGACGCTCATCGAGGCCCGCCGGCGCAGGCCCGGGCGCCCTCGGCGTCGAGGTTGATCTGGGCGTGCAGCTTGTCCAGGTGCAGGTTGGCCTTCTTGCGCAGACCGCCGCGCTTGTCGAAGTTGTCGACCAGCCAGGGATCCACCGTGTGGTGGCTCCCGAGCACGTCGATCGGCATCGGGCCGACCCGCTGGGCGATGCGGTCGAGGTAGTCGCGGTCCAGGCCGAAGAAGTCGATCGCGTTGCCGCCGAGCACCATGCGGGCCTCGTCCTCGGTCATGTCGCGCATGGTCTCCCGGACGAAGTCCAGCGTGTTCGGCCAGCTGCTCTCCACGTGCGGGTAGTCGGTGCCGAACATGACCTTGTCCGGGCCGACCTGGTGGCGGGCCTCGAAGTCGCCGTACCGGGCGCACGACGCGCCGACCGCGCAGTGCCGCCGCCAGTACTCCGAGGGCAGCAGCTCCATCCGCTGGGGATGCTCCTTGGCGAACCGGTCCAGGATGACCAGCGTCTCCGGGACCCAGTCACAGTGGATCTCGGTGAAGGCGACCTTGAGCCGGGGGAAGCGGTCGAACACGCCGCCGAACATCAGCTGCCACAGCGAGCGGCGCTCCCCGAAGGTGTCCAGCGCCTCGGCGATCAACGACGAGAGGTTGTCCGCCGCCATGGTCGCGGCCAGGCTCATCAGCTGGTCCAGACCACCCTGCGGGTTGCCCCACCCGGCGTGGATCTGGACGACCAGCCCGTACTCCTGGCAGGCGGCCCACATCGGGTCGTAGTACGGGTCGAAGAACGGCGGCAGCGGGTCGCCGGGCACCCCGGCCTGCTGTGGCGGGAAGATCGCCTTGGTGCCGGACTCGGCGGCGATCCGGCACTGCTCGACCGCCCCGGCCAGGTCCGGGTACGGGTAGACGAAGTGGCAGCCGATCAGCCGCTTCGGGTCCTCCGAGCAGAAGTCGATCAGCCAGCGGTTGTGCGCGGTGGCGCCGGCCCAGCGCAGCTCGGGGCTGACCACGCTGTAGTTGGACGGGTGGAACGGCGACAGGCTCAGCGGACCGTCCGGGTGCAGGATCTCGGCGACCACGCCCTCCGCCTCGACCTCCCGGATCCGGCGGGCGGGGTCGCAGGACCCCAGTTCACCGCCGCCCCGGATGGCGTACCGGCTGTCGATCCGCTCGATCACCTCCGGCGGGTGCGGGTAGCCGGCCAGGTCGAAGGTCTTGACCCAGGTGGTGTCCATGAACTGGACGTACTGCTCGACCTCGGCGCGGTACTTCGGATCGAAGTACTGGCGGTAGTCCCGCGCGGGGAGCATCGCGTGCCCGTCGGCCGAGACCATGGTGATCGGGGTCTTGGTGAACGCGCCCTCCTGCACGCGGGACTTGAGCTTGCGGATGTCCGGGATCTCGATGCTCATGGTTCGTCCTTGAATCGGATGAGCGTTCAGAAGGTGATGAGCGTTCAGAAGGTGATGAGCGTTCAGAAGGTGATGACGCCGCGGATGTTCAGGCCCGCGTGCATGTCGGCGTAGCCCTGCGCCACGCCGTCGAGCGGGTACCGGCGGGTGATCAGCTCGTCGAGCTTCAGCGATCCGCGCTGGTACATGGACAGCACCCGGGGGATGTCCCGGGTCGGGTTGGCCATCCCGAAGATGGCCCCCTGGATCCGCTTCTGGTAGAGCACCAGCTCCGGACCGGCGATCGGCACCCCGACCTTGATCGGGTTCCCGAAGCCGGCGACCACCAGCGTGCCGGCCTTGCGGATCGAGGCGAAGCCCTCGGCGATGTGGTCGCCGGTGGTGACGCCGGTGGTGATGATGGTGCTGTCCGCGCCCTGCCCGTTGGTCTGCGACCGGGCGTAGTCGGCCGCCTCCTCGATGGTGGCGAAGGCGCTGGTGGCCCCCAGGGACAGGGCGAACTCGCGCTTGAACGCGACCGGGTCGACCGCGATCACCTGCTCGGCGCCGGACTGCAGCGCGCCCTGCACGGCGTTGATGCCGATCCCGCCGACCCCCATCACCACCACGACGTCTCCGGGTCCGGTCTGTGCCGCGTTGACCGCCGAGCCCCAGCCGGTGATCACTCCGCAGCCGACCAGGCAGGCCGCCTCCAGCGGGATCTCCTTGTCGATCACCGCGATGGAGCGGACGTCCACCGTGGTGTACCGCGCGAAGGTGGACGTGCCGCACATCTGGCCGACCGGGCGCCCCTCGTAGCTCATCCGGTAGCTGGTCGGGTCGTCGTAGCGGCTGCCCGCCAGCAGCAGCGCCCCCATGTCGCAGAGGTTCTGGTGCCCCGAGGCGCACCACCGGCACCGCCCGCAGACCGGCATGAACGAGAAGACGATGTGGTCGCCGACCGCCACACCCCGGGTGCCCGGGCCGACCTCCTCCACCACCCCGGCGCCCTCGTGCCCGCCGACCACGGGGTAGGTGCCGACCGGGAGGTCGCCGGTGGCGATGTGGTCGTCGGAGTGGCAGAGGCCGGCCGCCACCACCCGGACCAGGACCTCACCGGTGCGCGGGCCCTCGAGGTCGACCTCGATCGTCTCGTACTTCCCGGGCGCCGCGAGCAACGCCGATACCTGCGTCTTCATGTAGGTGACCTTTCGGAGGTGGGTCAGGCCGAGCGGAGGGCCTGGAGCAGGCGACCGAGGTCGTCCAGGCCGAGCTGGTAGTAGTTCAGCGGGATGGTGAAGTGGGTGATGCCGGCGGCCGCCAGCTGCCGGGCGTTCGCGACCGCGCCCTCGATCAGCGCGTCGACCGAGGACGGGACCGCCCAGCCGGTCGGGGTCAGCGAGCAGCGGAAGCCGACGGTCGCGGGATCACGGCCCACCTTCCGGCACTCCTCGCCGATCGACTCGATCGAGGCGGCGACCTCGTCGTAGTCGGCGGCCTCGCGGGACAGCCAGCCCGCGCAGAACTCGGCCACCCGGGCGGCGGTCGGCCCCTTCAGCGCGTTCCCGCCCCACCAGATCGGCGGCCCGCCCGGGGTCACCGGGGCCGGCTCGCTGATCACGTCGGTGAAGTCGATCCAGCGGCCCCGGTAGCTGGACAGCCCGGGCTTCCACAGCTCCATGCAGGCCCGCATGACGTCCTCGGTGCGGGCGTCCCGTTCCTTGGGCGGGATGCCCTGCGCGGTGAACTCGGCGGCGTTCCAGCCCATGCCGACGCCGAGCATGAACCGGCCGTCGGAGATCAGGTCCAGCGTCGAGGCCTGGCGGGCCAGCACCGCGAACCCGTGCGCGGCCGGCAGCAGGATGCTGGACACGAACTTGAGCGTGGTCGTCCGCGCGGCGATCGCGGAGAACATGACCAGGGTGTCGGCCCGGTCGGAGTGCTGGGTGTCCCGGGCGTGGACCATGTTCCCCGCGCCACCGGGGTGGTCCATGACCGTGGTGAACAGGATGTGCTCGCCGTCCATCACGTCGTCGAACCCGAGCTTCTCCAGCTCGACCACGAACTCCGGGATCTCCCGGTAGGTCTTGGCCCAGACCGGGACCGTTCCGGGCAGCTTCACCCCGAACGACTGCTTCATCGGCTACCTCACCATCACATGTTGAAGGTCGGATTGGACGCCAGCGGCTCGTCCCCGATGACGGCGCCGGCCCGCAGGGCCGCGATCCGGTCGTCGTCCAGGCCGAGCAGCCCGCGCAGGACGTCGTCGTTGTGCTCGCCGAGGGCCGGGGCGGCCGACCGGACCCAGCGCGGCACGCCGGCGAACCGGAACGGCAGGGTGGGCAGCCGGTGGGTGCCCATCACCGGGTGCTCGACCTCCTCCAGGTAGCCGAAGGCGATGAGCTGCTCGTGGCCGTCCACCCGGCGCGGGTCGACCACCCGACCGGCCGGGACACCGTGCGCGACCAGCCGGTCCACCGCTTCGGCGAGGCCGCGACCGGCCGCCCACCGGGCGATCTCGGCGTCGATCCGGTCGTGCGCCGCGTGCCGCCCGGCCGCCGAGCCGAGGTCCGGCGCGTCCGCCCAGGCCGGGTTGTCGAGGGCCTTGCGCAGCCCGTCCCACTGCTGGTCGTCGGTCACCGACAGCGCCAGCCACTGCTCGGTGCCCGCGCACGGGTAGAGGCCCTGCGGCGCGGCGTCGGGGTCACGGTTGCCGGTGCGGCCGAGCAGCGCGCCGTAGGCACTGAAGTCGACGACGGACTCGGCGGCGGCGTTCAGCGCGGACTCGGCCATGGCCGCCTCCACCACCGACCCGCCGCCGTCGGCCCGGCGGCGCAGCGCGACCATGGCGGCGAACAGGGCGTGGTAGCCGGCCAGCGGGTCGCACGGGCCGCGCGGCACGGTCGGGGCCTCGTCCTCGACCCGGCCGGTGAGCGTGGCCAGCCCGCTCATCTGCTCCATGGTCTGGGCGAAGCCGATGTAGTCGCGCCACGGACCGTCCAGCCCGAAGGCGGGCATCCGCACGAAGACGAGGTCCGGGTTGATCGACCGGACCCGCTCGGGGGTCAGGCCGAACTTCTCGAACACCCGGGGCGAGTAGTTCTCCACGAACACGTCGCAGTGCGGCAGCAGCGCCTCGACCAGCTCGCGGCCCTCGGCCTGGCTCAGGTCGACGGTGATGTCGCGCTTGTTCCAGTTGCACATCGACCAGGTGTGCCCGCGCTCCCACCAGCGGGGTACCGCCGAGGCGTTGTCCACCTTCAGCCGGGACAGGTCCAGGCGCTGGACGGACTCCAGGTGCAGCACGTCGGCGCCGAGCGCGGCGAACACCTGCCCGACCACCGGTCCGGCCCACATCGAGGTGGCGTCGAGCACCCGCAGCCCGTCGAACGGCAGCCCGGCCTCCCCGCCGGCCGCCGCCGGGCCGGTCCGGGGTGCCGGCACGAAGCCGGCGTCCGCGTCCAGGGCCGGAGCCGGGCCGCGCACCTCGGGCCGGGCCCCGGAGATCTTGTAGGGCGGCGTGGGGTGGGTGAACGACCCGTCGGCGAACTCCCCGAGCGAGCCCCGGAACCGGAAGTGCTCCTGGGCGAGCAGGGACTGGCCGTCGTTGACCGGGGCCACCGGGATCCGTAACCGGGTCGCCGCCTCCATCACCTCCGCCGTGGTGTGCGCCCGGATCCACGGCCGGACCTGCTCGTTCCACTCGTCGGCGTGCCGCATCCGGTAGTCCGCCGAGGCCCAGCGGGGCTCCGAGTCCATCAGGTCCGACCGGCCGACCATCCGCAGGAAGCTCTCCACCTGCGCGGCGGTGTTGGTGTTCACCCCGATGTGGCCGTCGGCGGTGGGCTCGATGGACGGCACGTCGATGATCCGCGCCGGGTCCGCCGGGGGCGGGTGGCCGAGGAAGCTGTCCCGGACGCACATGTTGCCGCAGGTGATCATGTGGTCGGCGGCGTGCAGCGAGAGGTCGACGTGCTCCCCCGCCCCGGACCGGCGGCTGCGCATGATCGCCGCGAGCGCGCCGACGGCGCCGAACACCCCGCCGGCCCACTGCTGGAGCTGACCCCCGGCCTGGAACGGCGGGTGGTCCCGGCTGCCCCGGGCCCCGATCGAACCGCTCTCGGCCTGCAGGGTGAACCCGGTGGCCGGCCGGTCGGCCCACGGACCCCGACGGCCGAACGGCGTGATCGACAGGACCACCAGGGCGGGGTGGCGGCGGCGCAGCTCCGGCAGGTCCAGCCGCGGCGGGGTGAACGACTCGACCACCAGGTCGGCCCGCTCGATCAGCGCGTCCACGGCCGGGGTGCCGGGTTCGCCGACCACCGACCGCTTGCCCGCGTTGAGGTGGCGGAACAGCGCCGCGTCCTGACCGTCGAGCCGCACCCCCGGCGGGCGCCGACGCCGCTCGGGGTCACCGCCGGCGGGCTCGACCTTGATCACCTGGGCGCCCGCGTCCGCGAACAGCTTGCCCGCGTAGGGGCCGGCGATCCCGGTGGCCAGCTCGACCACGACGACGTCGCGCAGCTCGTCCACCGGGACGGGACCGGACGGGGTGTTCACGCCGGCGCCGACACCTGGACGAGCTCGTAGAGAGCGCGGGTGTCCTTGGGGAACACGTTGATCGCGGTCACCAGGCCGTCGACCACGGTGTACAGCTCGACGAACTGGGTGACCAGCTGCCGTCCGGTCTCCCGGCCGGTCCAGGTGGCGTCGATGACCGCCACCGTGACGTCCCCGCCGTCGATCAGCTTCGCCCCGCGCAGCTCCACCTCGTAGAGCGAGGCGACGTGCTGCAGGAACCCGACGAAGGCCGCCTTGCCCCGGTACTCGCCGCCGGTCGGCAGCCCGGCCGGCTCGGAGACGTGCAGGTCGTCGTGCAGCACCGACAGGGCCGTCTCGATGTCGCCGGCCCGGAACCCGTCGAGGAAGGCCTGCACGACCGTGCTGTCGGACATGTCGATCCCTTACTTGGCCAGCAGCCCGGCATCGACCGGCAGGGCCACACCGGTGATGTAGCGGGCCTCGTCGGAGGCGAGGAAGAGCACGGCGTTGGAGATGTCGATCGGATCCACCCACGGGATGGGCAGCGCGTTCATCCCGGTGGCGGCCGGGATGATCTCCTCCCGGGTCGGGTTCTCCAGGTGCGGCGCGAACAGCGCGTAGGTGTCGTTGTTGAGGAACATCGGGGTCGAGACGTTGGTCGGGTGCACGGTGTTGACCCGGATGAACTCCGCGGCGAGCTCGTTGGCCATCGTGCGCATCAGCCCCACCACGCCGTGCTTGGCCGCGACGTAGTGCCCGCAGTTCGGGTAGCCCTTCAGCCCGGCCATCGAGCTGGTGAAGATCACCGAACCGCCCCGGCCGCCGGCCTGCACGTGCGGGACGCCGGCCTTGGCCGTGTGCCACACCCCGGTCAGGTTGATGTCCAGCATGGTCTGCCACTTGGCCTCGGACAGCTCCACCGCCGGGCCGAAGGTGGCGATGCCGGCGTTGGCCACCACGATGTCCAGCCGCCCGAGCTCGGCCACCCCCTCGGCGACGGCGGCCTCCAGCGCGCCCAGATCGCGGACGTCCGCCTCGCGGGCCACGATCCGCCGGTCGAGCTTCTCCACCAGCGCGACGGTCTCCACCAGCTCCTCGGGGGTGCTGGCCGGGTAGCCGACGCCGTCGACCGGCCCGCAGAGGTCGACGGCGATGATGTCCGCGCCCTCCTCGGCCAGCCGCACCGCGTGGCTGCGCCCCTGCCCGCGCGCCGCCCCGGTGACCAGCGCGACCTTGCCCTGCACCCGCCCGCTCACGGCGTCTCCCCTTGCCTCCGGAGCGCGCCCGGGAGCGCGTCCATGGTGATCGTCTTGGCTTCCAGGAACGGCGCCAGGCCCTCGAGACCGCCCTTGCGGCCCAGCCCGGACTGCTTGAACCCGCCGAAGGCGATGCCCAGCTCGTTGCGCACCGCGTTGTGCGCGACCATCCCGGTGCGCAGCCGGCGGGCCACCGACCAGGCCCGGTCCGGGTCCCGGGTGAACACCGCCGAGCTGAGGCCGAAGATCGAGTCGTTGGCGATCGCCACGGCGTCGTCCTCGTCACGGGCGGCGATGACGCTGAGCACCGGCCCGAAGATCTCGTCCCGGGCGGTCGCCGAGTGGTTGTCGTCGCGGGCGAAGACCGTCGGCTCGACGTAGAACCCCCGGTCCAGGTCGGGACGCCCACCCCCGTACGCGATCGTGCCGCCGTCGGCGACCGCCCGGGCGATCACCGCCTCGACCCGGTCCCGTTGCCGGCGGGTGGCCAGCGGGCCCATGTCCGTCGCCGGATCGTACGGGTCACCGACCACCATCCGGGACAGCGCCGACCCGAGGGCGTCGACCAGGTCGTCGTGCCGGTCGCGCGAGACGATGATCCGGGTGACCGCCGAGCACACCTGGCCGGCCAGGAACGTCGTCGCGGTGGCCAGCGCCTCGGCCGCCTGCTCGAGGTCGTAGTCGTCGAGCACCAGCGCCGGCGACTTGCCCCCGAGCTCCAGCGAGACCCGGGCGATCCGCTCCCCGCACAGCGCCGCTACCCGGCGCCCGGCCTGGGTGGAGCCGGTGAAGGAGATCTTGTCGATCCTCGGGTCGCGGACCAGGGTCTCGGAGGCCGCCCGGTCGGCGACCACCACGTTCACCACACCCGGGGGGAGGCCGACGGCCTGGGCGACCTCGGCGAACAGGTACGCCTCCCCCGGGCCCTCGGGCGAGGCCTTGATCACGACCGTGCACCCGGCCAGCAGCGCCGGCACCGCCTTGCTGGCGATCAGCAGCGCCGGGCCGTTCCAGGCCACGATCGCGCCGACCACCCCCACCGGCTCGCGGACCAGCATGCCGACCTCGGCCAGCGTGGCGTCGTCGTGCCGCTCGATGAACGGGTAGTCCTCGGCGCGGGCGGCGTAGTACTCGAAGGTGTCGACCATGACCGGGATGACGGCGGCGGACCGGGCCAGCGTGATGCCCACCTGGTCGGTCCAGATCCGGCTCAGCTCGTCGCTGCGCTCGGCCAGCAACGCGGCCATCCGGCGCAGGTAGCCGGCCCGTTCCCGGTGGGTCAGCCGCGGCCACGGACCCTCGTCGAACGCCCGGCGCGCGGCCGCCGTGGCCAGCGCGACGTCCGGCTCGTGGGCCTCCGCGACCTGGTAGACGGCCTGCTCGGTCGCCGGGTTGACCACCGTGAACACGTCCGGAGTGGACGGCGCGATCCAGTCGCCGTCGATGAACAGCCGGTCGGCGTGAGCCAGCCGGGTCGGACCGGCGTCCGTCGCGGTCACCTACGACCCCTTTCCCCGGGAGCCCGGCCGTCCGGGCCGGGTGGAGCGGCTGGCCGCGGTCCCCTGGACACGTGCCTCGAATCACCATATGGTGACGATCACACGCTGTCAACGCCAACGTAGATGTTGAGGAGAGGCCCACGATGGCCGTTCCCGGGTGCCCGGCCGCCGCACTGGCGGAGAACTTCGACTTCAGCGACGAGGGTGTCCGGGCCGACCCGCCGGCCGTCTACGCGGAGCTGCGCAAGGGTCCGCCCCGCTGGTCGGACGCGTACGGCGGGTTCTGGGTGGTCAGCCGGTACGCCGACCTGCGCACCCTGCTGGCCGACCCGGGGACGTTCTGCTCCAGCCTGGGCACCAACCTGCCGCCGAACGGCTTCCCGCACCGCTTCCCGCCGAACGAGGCCGACCCGCCCGAGCACGCCAAGTGGCGCCGGCTGGCCGGCCCGTTCTTCGCCTCCAAGGCGGTGGCCGGGCTGGAGGCCTCGATCCGCGAGGTCACCCGCGACCACCTGGCCCGCTTCGTGGAGAAGGGCCACGCCGACCTGGCCGGCGAGCTCGCGGTGCACATCCCGTCCAACGTGATCGCGGACATGATGGGCTTCCCGCGCGCGGACGCCGCCTGGTTCGCCGACATCACCGACGAGCTGCTGGCCACCGCCGAGCGTCCGGAGCTGGCCGAGCGCAACGCGGAGGTCGGCGGCGAGCTGGTCGGCTACCTGCTCAAGCACCTGGACCTGCGCCGCGAGCACCCCCAGGAGGACCTGCTGACCGAGCTGGTCCAGGGCAGCATCGACGGCCGCCCGCTGACCCCGGAGGAGCTGCTCGGGATCTCGTTCTTCTTCCTGATCGCCGGGCACGAGACCACGGTCGGCGGGATCACCTTCCTGCTCTGGCGGCTGGGCCTGCACCCCGACCAGCGGCAGCGGCTGATCGAGGACCGGACGCTGATCCCCAAGGCGATCGAGGAGTCGCTGCGCATCGACTCCCCGGTGCTGCACCTGGCCCGCACCGTCACCGTCGACACCGTGCTCGGCGGGACCCCGATGAAGGCCGGCGACAAGGTCATGGTGCTCTACGCCGCCGGCAACCTGGACGAGGACCAGTTCCCGGACGCGGCCACCTTCGACATCGACCGCACGCCGAACCGGCACCTGGCCTTCAGCGACGGCATCCACCGCTGCCAGGGCGCCGCGGTGGGCCGGATCGAGATGCGGATCGCGCTGGAGGAGGTGCTCGACGCGATCCCGGACTACCGGATCGACGTCGACGGGGTCCGCTTCCGCAGCCTGCAGGGGGTGCACTCGGTGAAGTCGCTACCGGTCACCTTCACCCCGCGCCCGGCCGACGAGCTCTACCCGAAGGCCTGACCGGTGAGGACCGACTACGAGACCCTCAAGGTCACCGTCGACGGCCCCATCGTCGAGGTCCTGCTCAACCGCCCCGAACGCCGCAACGCGCTGAACTTCCAGATGGTGCGGGAGTTCAACGGGGTGCTCGCCGAGGCCAAGTACGACCGCGACGTCCGGGTGGTCACGGTCTGCGGCGAGGGCAAGGTCTTCTCCGCCGGCCACGACCTGGGCGACGTCAAGGAGGTCGCGGCCGCCCGCGAGCGCGGCGAACCGCACCCCGAGGTCGACCCGCTGGTCCCCGACGGCCCGATGCCGGCCTGGTACTTCCCGAAACCGCTGATCGCCGGAGTGCACGGCTTCGTCGGGCCCGAGGCCCTGAAGACCATCGCCAACTTCGACTTCGTGCTGGCCGCCGAGGGCACCCGGTTCAGCTACGAGCAGACCCGGATCCGCACCTCCGCCCCGGGCGGCAACCCGCTGGTGTTCCTGCTGCCCATGCGGGTGTGGAAGAAGCTGCTGATGCTCGGCGGCTGGTTCGACGCCGAGCAGGCCCTGGACTTCCACTTCGTCCAGCGGGTGGTCACCGGGGACGCCCTGCGCGGCGAGGTCCGGGCCTGGGCCGAGCAGCTCGCGATGATGCCCAGCGAGGACATCCAGATCGCCAAGCAGGGCATCCATCGGCAGTACGAGCTCATGGGCCTGATCAACATGGACCTGCTGCACAACCGGCTGCCGACCGGGCCGATGGCGGACAACGGGTTCTGGAACCAGGTGGGCGGCGCCGGCGGCGAGCTGAAGTCGGCCCTGGCCGGCCGCGACCGGGACGCGGACAGCGGGATCAGCCGAATCTAGCCGGGCAGCGTGGTGCTGCGTTCGAGCCAACCGTGCGCGACCTCGCCGTCCCACTCGAACCGGGCCGGGCAGTCCAGCATGACCTTCCGGCCGAGCCGGGGGTCGTAGCCGAGGTGGAAGTCGTTGGGCTCGCCGAGGCTGACCGGCACGCCGTGCAGGACCTGCCCGGTGATCGGCGGGGAGTCGGGCAGCGCGATGGTCACCGTCTCCGGCCCGCCCAGGGCGTCGGTGAGCACGGGCACCTCGATCGGGGCGGTGGGCGTCAGGGTGTCGCCGGTGATCACCACGCCGTCGTTGAGCACGGTCCCGCCGTCCGGTGTGTACACCCGGAACGCGGTGAACGCACGGCCGCTGGGGAACAGCGCGTGGGTCCACACATGCCCGCCGAACCCGGCCAGGTCGCGGGCGCCGGTGCTGTGGTCGCGGTAGCCGGTGGCGTCGACGCCGTGCGTAACACCGTCGGCGGTGATCATCCCGCTGTAGCGTCCGTGCTGCTCGTAGTGGGTCTCGCCGAGGGAGTGCATGGCGCCGAGGTCCCAGATCGGGGTCATCGCGTCGAAGGCCAGGTCGATGTCCAGCCCGACCAGCCCGCCGTCCACCACCCGGCCCCGGGCCAGCTCGGCCCGGCTCGTCGGGCGGCCCATGCCGACGAACCGCAGGTGCCAGCGGTGCAGCGGTCGTTCGCAGGTCAGGGACAGGTTGCCGTTGCCGAGCGCGCCGGCCGGGCTCGGGGCGACGGCCTTGGTCACCACCAGGCGCTCGCCGGGCAGGTAGGCCACCGCGGTGCTGCGCCACAGCTCGGGGTGGTGCGGCATCCGACCGAGGTGCAGCAGCACGCCCGCGCCGGCGGCCGGGTCGTAGGCCACCCAGGCGTAGTTCTCGCTCCAGAGCGGTGACCCGGGCGGCGGGTCGTGCGGGGCCTCCAGCCCGCGGCCGTACTCGGTCGACACGGCCTCTCCTCCTCATGGGTGGTTCAGAGCTACCATCTGTGCACTTTGATCACTTCAGAATCATGAGTATCACGTATCGGGTGAACTAGAGACACCCGTTAGGTGACGCTTGACAACCCAGGATGACGGTTAAGCGACCTTCGATCATGAAGGATGACGAGCAGCTCCCCCAAGGCATCCGCGACCCCCACCTACCCGACCTGCTGACGGTGGCCGAGGTGGCCACCCTTCTCCGGGTCTCCCGGATGACGGTGTACCGGCTCATCCACACCGGAGAGCTCTCGGCCATCAGACTCGGGCGAACCTTTCGGATACCGACACATGCCGTACGGACCATCATGGACGGGGACGCTCCGGGCGCCGGGCCCGCCGACGACGATCCGCCCGGACGCCCGCCGACGGCCTAACCGTCGCACGCCTCGTCGGACGGCGCGACCGCGACGGCCGTCGAGATACCCGACCTGAGCGAGCCGCCGTCCCGGGTTGACGCCTCCCCGGCGCGGCCACTACAGTACAAAGAGTTAACGATTTGTACTGTATGTGCGGTCAGGCGGGTTCGTTCCGGGGTGTGGACGAGGGCGGGGTCAGGTGTGACGGGGAAGCTGTCAGGCTCGGTGGCGGTGGTGACCGGCGCCTCCCGGGGGCTCGGCAAGGCGATCGCCCTCGCCCTGGGGGCGGCCGGCGCGACGGTCTACGTCACCGGTCGGTCCGAGCAGGCCGGGGAGATCCCGGGCACGCTGGCCGACACGGTCGAGGCGATCGACGGCGCCGGCGGCGTGGGTGTCCCGGTCCGGTGCGACCACGCCGACGACGACCAGGTCGGGGAACTCTTCGACCGGGTCCGGCGGGACACGGGCCGGCTCGACCTGCTGGTCAACAACGCCTTCCCGTCCTCCGCGGTGACCGGCGCGATCGGGCTCCGGTTCTGGGAGCACGAGCTCTCGGTCTGGGACGACATCATGGACGTCGGGCTGCGCGCCCACTTCGTGGCCAGTCGGCACGCGGTGGCCGCGATGGCCGGTCGCGGCGGGCTCATCGTGAACGTCTCCTCGGCCGGGGCCAGGCGCTACGCCTACGGGGCCGCCTACGGGGCGGGGAAGGCCGGTCTGGACAAGTTCACCGCGGACGCCGCCGTCGAGCTGGCCGACACCGGGATATCGATGGTGTCGATCTGGCCCGGGGTGACCCGGACCGAGATGCTCGACCATCTCCGCGAGCAGGGCGATCCGCGGTTGGCGACCCTGCTGCACGGCGTTCCGGAGCCGGTGCCGTCGCACGTCGTCGGGGATGCGGTCGTCTCGCTGGCGCTCGACGACGGGGTGGCCCGGTTCTCCGGGAGCCACGTGTCGGTCAAGCAGCTGAACGAGTACTACGCCGGGCCGGCCGACCCCCAGCCCCTCACCCCGAACCCGTGAACCACGTGGAGGCCGCTGTGCGCTCACCCGACACCTTCTTCATCGGCGGCGAGTGGGTCGCGCCGGCCACCGACGAGCTGATCGAGGTCATCTCGCCGGTCACCGAAGAGGTCTTCGCCACGGCACCGGCCGGCGCCCGCCCGGACATCGATCACGCCGTCGCCCGGGCCCGCGCGGCGTTCGACCACGGCCCCTGGCCCCGGATGTCGCCGAAGGAACGGGCCGACATCATGGCCGCGCTGGCCGACCGGCTGGCCGCGCGGAGCGAGGAGATCGCCCAGCTCATCACCCGGCAGAACGGCTGCCCCATCTCGTTCTCCCGGCCCGGGCAGGCGCTGGGGCCGGTGCTGATCCTGCGCTACTACGCCGACCTGGTCCGGGACTTCGCCTTCGAGCAGGAGCGGCCCAGCCTCTACGGCCCGGGGCGCAACGTGGTCCGCCGCGAGCCACTGGGTGTCGTCGGTGCGATCGTTCCGTGGAACGCTCCGCTGCTGGTCAGCCTGCTCAAGCTGGCGCCCGCGCTGGCGGCGGGGTGCACGGCGGTGCTCAAGCCCGCGCCGGAGACCCCGCTGGACTCCTACATCCTGGCCGAGTGCGTGCGGGATGCGGGCGTGCCGGCCGGGGTGGTGAACATCGTGGCCGCGGGGCGTGAGGTCAGCGAGTACCTGGTGACCCACCCGGACGTCGACAAGATCGCCTTCACCGGCTCCAGCGCCACCGGCCGACGCATCGCCGCGCTGTGCGGTGAGCGGCTGCGTCCGGTGACCCTCGAGCTGGGCGGCAAGTCGGCGGCGATCGTCTGCGACGACGCGGACCTCGACGCCGTCCTGCCCGGGTTGGTGAGCGCCTCGACCACGGTGAGCGGCCAGGCGTGCGTGTCCCAGACCCGGATCCTGGCGTCCCGGAAGCGGTACCAGGAGGTCAGCGACGGTCTGACCGAGTGCTACCGGGCGTTGCGGGTCGGCGATCCGCTCGACCCGGAGACCGCGATCGGTCCGATGGTCGCCCAGCGCCAGCGCGCGCGGGTGGAGGACTACATCGCCTCGGGCCGGGCCGAGGGCGCCCGGGTGACCGTCGGCGGCGGCCGGCCGGCCCACCTGAGCTCCGGGTGGTACGTGGAGCCGACGATCTTCGTGGACGTGGACAACCGAATGCGGATCGCCCAGGAGGAGATCTTCGGGCCGGTCACCTCGATCATCGCCTACGACGACGTCGCCGAGGCCGTCGCGCTGGCCAACGACTCCGCCTACGGGCTCTCCGGGACGGTGTGGAGCGCGGACCCGGAGTACGCCCTCGGCATCGCCCGGCAGGTCCGGACCGGGACGCTCACGGTGAACGGGTTCATGGTCGAGTTCAACTGCCCGTTCGGTGGTTACAAGGACTCGGGGCTGGGCCGGGAGGGTGGCCCCGAGGGCCTGGACGCCTACCTGGAGCACAAGACGATCGCGCTGCCGGAGAACGTGTCCGCCGTCTTCAGCTGACCGGGCGCTTCAGCCGGTCTCGCATGGCGGCCACCGCGATCGGGAACTCCGGCGCGGCCATGCACTCCTTCTCCAGGGCCAGGCTGGTGTCCAGGACCAGGTTCGCGGTGTCCCGGAGAATCTTGTTCACCGAGGCCTTCGTCGCCCGGATCGCCCGGGCGTTCCCGTTCGCCAGGCGCCGGGCGAACGCGGTGGCCGACGCGAGCGCCCCCCCGGGCTCGGTGACCTCCTCGACCAGCCCGATCCGCTCGGCCCGCACACCGTCCAGGACGTCGCCGGTCATCAGGTAGCGCTTGGCCCGCCCGGCGCCCACCAGCCACGGCCAGATCACCGCGCCGCCGTCGCCCGCGGCCAGCCCGACCAGCACGTGGGGGTCGCCGATCCGGGCGTTCGCGGCCATGAACGTCACGTCGGCGAACAGGGCCAGGGTGGCGCCGAAGCCGATCGCCGGGCCCTCCACGGCCGCGACCACCGGCTGCGGCAGTTCGAGCAGGTCGAGCACGATCGCCCGGCCCTCGGCGAACAGCCGGTCCCGGTCGGCCGGGGTGTGGTCGCCGATCCAGTCGAGGTCGGCGCCGGCGCAGAAGGCGGACCCGTGGCCGGTGAGCACGACCGCCGAGGTGTCCGGGTCGGTCCGGAGCTCGGCGAAGACGGTGGCGAGCTCGGTGTGCAGGCGGCTGGTGAGCGCGTTGTACGGCCGCCCGGAGTCCAGGGTGAGGGTGAGCACGCCGGCGTCCCGGGAGAAGCCGATCGTCTCGTAGTCGCTCGGGTCCAGGGTGGTCATCGCACCACCAGGTGCAGCTCGTCCATCCCCGCCACCTGGGCGAGGTAGTGCCTCGGCGGTGCGCCGTCCTGGAGCACGTAGTGCGGGATCCGGCGGTGCCATTCGCTCAGCGCCGCGCGCAGCTCCAGCCGGGCCAGGTGTGAGCCGAGGCAGCGGTGCACGCCGGCGCCGAACCCGAGGTGCCGGTTGGGATGGCGGCGGAAGTCGACGGTGTCGGGGTCCGGGAACTCGGTGTCATCGCGGCAGGCCGAGGCGGTGAGCAGCAGCACCCGGTCGTCCTTGCGCATCGGCACGCCGCCCACCACGGCGTCCCGGGTGAGCCGCCGGCCCGGCGCCACCGGGGCGAACCACCGCAGCAGCTCCTCGACGGCGGTGTCCAGCAGCTCCGGGTGGGCCAGCAGGTCCTCCCGGTAGGCGTCGTTCGTGGCGAGGAACTCCATGCTGTGGCTGAGCACGCCCTGGGTGGTGTCCAGGCCGGCCAGCAGCACGATGTGGATGCAGGCCAGGATCTCGAACGGGCTCAGCGGCCGCTCCCCCGCCAGCCGGGCGCCGCGCAGCGCGTCGATGAAGTCGGCGTCCTCGCCGGTCGCCGGGGGGCCCTCGGCGTCGCGGCGCTCCAGCTCGGCCATGAAGTACTGGTACATCTTCAGGCCGGTCTCCATCTTGGCCCGGTTGTTGGTCTCCTCGTCGGCGCCGGGCAGGCCGCGCATGAGGACCTCCGACCACTCCAGGAACATCCCGGAGTGCTCCAGCGGCCAGCCCATGAAGTTGAGGAAGACCCGGGTCGGGAGCTCCTTGCCGAACGCCGAGACGTACTCGCATTCCCCGCGCTCGACGATCGGGTCGAGCAGCTCGTTGACGATCCCGCGCATGTCGCGTTCCAGGCCGGCGATCTTCCGGACGGTGAAGAACGGCGCCAGGATCCGACGGTAGTCGGCGTGCCCGGGCGGGTCGATCTCCAGCGGGATCACCGGCTGCTGGTTGGCGATCATGTTGGCGGGCACCGGGTTGGGGTAGGAGGAGAACAGCTCGGTGTCGTGCAGGGCCTCGTAGACCGACCGGTAGTCGGCGAGCATCCAGAACCCGTCGTGCCGGTCGCTGCGCGCGATCGGGCACTCGGCCCGGAGCTTGGCGTAGAACGCGTGCGGGTTCTCCGGCCATCCGGGGTTGTCCGGTCCGAAGTCCGGCCGATGGTGGTCGAAGTTCTCCACCTGCGGATCACCCACGCCGACGTATGGGCAGCTCATGATTCGTCCTCCTCTTCGAGGGCTTCGGGGCCGTGGATGCGCGACTTCGGGAGCGGCCGGCCGGCCCGGGAGAGCTCGATCGCCTGGCCGCCCTCCCGCCAGCCGGAGCAGGCGCCGACCATGCGTTCCCGGCGGGCCCGGGCCTCCGGCGGCGGGACCAGCTCGGTGCGGCTGCGCAGGTAGTTGGCCACAACGCGCTGTCCGGCCATCACGGTGAGCAGGGTCAGCAGGTGGGTGCAGCCGTCGACCGCGCCCACCGCCGCCCGGGCGGCCGCGGTGAAACCCGAGGTCATCGTGGCGCCGACCAGCCGGTTCACCGAGCGCGCGGCGGCCGGGCAGACCGCGAACGGCAGGTAGGTGGGGGTCGCCTCGGCCGCGACCACGCTCAGGTCCGGCGGCACCGCCTCGAGCCGCACCCGCCACCCGTGGATCTCCTCGTGCTCGCCGGTGGCCTCGTTGAACCAGCGGTCGTGCAGCTCACCGGAGAAGACGACCCGGTCGCCCTCGATCCGGCTGTCCACGCTGAGCTCGCGGCGGATCGTCCCGGGGTACCGGTCTTCGGACAGCTCCATCGGCCAGGTCATCTACAGCCCCAGGGAGCGGCCGACGATCTCCTTCATGATTTCGCTGGTACCGCCGTAGATCCGCTGCACCCGGCCGTCCCGCCAGGCCCGGGAGATCGGGTACTCCTCCATGTAGCCGTACCCGCCGTGCAGCTGCAGGCACCGGTCCAGCACCCGCCACTGCAGCTCGGTGGTCCACCACTTGCCCTTGGCCGCGTCCTCGGCGGTGAGCTCGCCGGCGTTGTGCGCCCGGATCTGCAGGTCGATGTACGCCCGGGCGATGTCGATCTCCGTGCGCAGCTCGGCCATGGCGAACCGGTTGGCCTGGAACGAGCCGATGGGTTGGCCGAACGCGCGCCGTTCCCGCACGTAGTCCAGGGTGAGGTCGAACGCCACCTCCATCTGCGCGACCGCGTTCACCGAGATGCTCAGCCGTTCCTGGGGCAGCTTCGACACCAGCTGCCGGAAGCCGGTGCCCTCGGCGCCCAGCCGGTTGGCCACCGGGACCCGCAGGTCGACGAACGCCAGCTCGGCGGTGTCCTGGGCGCGCAGCCCGATCTTCTTGAGGTTGCGGCCGCGCTCGAGGCCCGGCGTGCCGCCCTCGACGACGAGCAGGCTGATCCCCTGGTGCCGTTCGGTGGGGTCGGTCTTGGCGGCCAGGATGAACAGGTCGGAGTTGTGCCCGCCGGTGATGAACGTCTTGGCCCCGTTGACCAGGTAGTGGTCGCCGTCCCGGATCGCCGTGGTGGCCAGGGAGGCCACGTCCGAGCCCGCGCCGGGTTCGGTCATCGCGATGGACGGCATCAGCTCCCCGGAGCACAGGCCGGGGAGCCACCGGGCCTTCTGGTCGTCGTCGGTGGCGTGCACGAAGTAGGGCAGGCAGGTGTCGATGTGCAGCCCGATGCACGAGCCGGCGCTGTACACCCCGGCCCGGGCGATCTCCTCGCTGATCACCGCGTTGAACCGGAAGTCCGGGGTACCCCCGCCGCCGTACTCCTCCGGGGCGGCGAACCCGAGGAACCCGGCCGCGCCGGCCGCCCGGTACATCGACTTGTCGACGATCCCGGCCGCCTCCCACGGCTCCAGGTTCGGCGTGATCTCCTTGGCCACGAACGTCCGGAAGCTGTCCCGGAACATCTCGTGGGTGTCGTCGTAGAGCGTCCGACGCATGCGCGCTACCTCCCCACCGGAGACGAGATCAGCGGCCACGCGTGGAGGCGGGCGGGCGGCCAGACGTCGCTGACCATCCGGGGCGGCCGCTCACCGCGCAGCACGTCCAGCACGGCGGCCGCGGCGCCCCGGCTGAGCGTCTCCAGCCCGTCCCGGGTGGCGCCGGCGATGTGTGGGGTGGCCAGCACCCGGGGGTGGCTGAGCAGCGGGTTGTCCGACGCGGGGGGTTCGGGGTCGAACACGTCGAGGGCGGCGGCGCCGACCCGGCCGTCGTCCAGGGCCCGCAGCAGTGCGGCCTCGTCGACGATGCCGCCGCGGGCGGCGTTGATCAGCAGCGCGCCCGGGCGCATCCGGCCGAACGCGCGCGCGTCGAGCAGGTGCCGGGTGCCGGGCATCAGCGGTACGTGCAGGGTGACGATGTCGGCCTGCCCGAGCAGCCCGTCCAGGTCGGCCGCTCGGACCCCCTCGGAGCGCACCACGTCCGCCGGCACGGCGGGGTCGTGGGCCACCACGTCCATGCCGAAGGCCGCCCGGGCCCGGCGGGCGACGTCGCGGCCGATGTGCCCGAACCCGACGACCCCGAGGGTGAGCCCGCTGAGCTCGCGCCCCCTCGGCGGCACCCCGGCCCACAGGTCCGCCTCGTCCTCGGACAGCCGCCGGCTCCAGTCCCCGCCGTCCCGCAGGAACGCGTGGGCCTGCGGCAGCCGGCGGGCCAGCACCACCATCGCCCCGATCACGTACTCGGCCACCGCGCCCGGGGCCAGCCCGGGGTTGTGCAGCACCGGGATGCCGCGTTCGGTGGCGGCCGGGACGTCGAAGCAGTCCGCGCCCGACCCGGTGGACGACACCACGGCCAGCGTGGGGATGCCGTCGTACACGGCGCCGTCCACGGTCGGGATCCCGCTGCGGGCGATCAACGCCACCGCGCCCCGGCCTTCCCGGACCAGCGTGGCCGGGTCCGGCCGGGACGCGGTGCGCAGCTCGACGTGCTCGGCGAGCATCCGCTCCCCGACCGGGTCGGGCAGCGGCAACGCCTGCAGGACGATCGGCCTCACGGGGCCGGCACGTAGGTCGGATCGAGCAGCCGACGCCCGTTCTGGTGGATCACCTTGTTGATCTGGGCCTGGTTCAGCCCGGCGAACTGCTGCTTGGCGATCTCGGGCGACCGGGGGTAGCTGCTGTCCGGGTGCGGGTAGTCGGTCTCGAAGCAGATGTTGTCCACCCCGATGGTGTCGATGAACATCGTGGCGGCCGGGTCCTGGGTGACGCAGGCGAAGACGTGGTCCTTGAAGTACGAGCTGGGCAGCTCGGGGACCAGCGCGCACACCTGGTCGAGCCCGGCGTAGCCCTCGCGCCACTTCACGTCCAGCCGGCCCAGCAGGTACGGGATCCACCCGGCCTGGCCCTCGGAGTACATCACCCGCAGCTTGGGGTGCCGGGCGAACGCCCCGGACAGGATCCAGTCGGACAGCGAGAGCGAGACGTAGGCGTAGTGGTTGGCGTTGATCACGCCGATCGGCGCGTCCGCCGAGCTGGTCAGGTTCTGCGAGCTGGACCCGATGTGGATGCACACCAGGGTGTCGGTCTCGGCGCACGCCTCGAGGAACGGCTCCCACGCGCCGCTGTACATCGACGGCAGCCCGAGCGCGGCCGGCAGCTCGGAGAAGCTGACCGCGCGGGCCCCCCGGGCGGCGTTGCGGCGGACCTCGGCGGCGGCCAGGTGCGGGTCCCACAGCGGCACGATGGTGGCGCCGTAGAGCCGCCCGCCGGAGCCGCCCTCCCACTCCTCGTGCAGCCAGTCGTTGTACGCCCGGACGCACTCCAGCGCGAGGGTCTTGTCCTTGGCCTCGTTGAACCGCTGCCCGCAGAAGCGCACGAAGAACTGCGGGAAACACAGCGACATCTCCACGCCGTCCCGGTCCATGATCTCCAGCCGGGCCTTCTGCTGGTAGCAGGCGTTCTGCATCTGGTCGTAGGTGATCGGCCGGAAGTCGATCTCCGCCGGGGGCACGTCGGCGGCGACGTGGAACAGCTTGGTCTCCACCCGCACGTCCTCGTAGTGCCAGATGTCGCCCCAGGCCTCGCCACCGGTGCCGTCGGTGTTGGTGTAGGAGACCTTCTCCCGGCGCACCCGGGGCGCGACCTCGAGGTACTTGCGCGGCAGCCGCTTCAACCACAGCTCCGGCGGCTCGTTGACGTGGTCGTCGATCGAGATGATCGTCGGGTAGACGATGCTGTCGGTCATCGTGACGGCTCCTCGGCTGGGGTGGCGGCGGGTGCGGTTCGGCTCTCGGCCCGTCGGGCGCGCAACTCCGCCCGGCTGATGTAGCCGGCGGTGAGGCCGGGTCGGAAGTTCAGGAACGTGCACCCCTCGGGTCCGGCCCGCAGGCCGTAGAGGGTGTCGCGCTCGACGTAGATCGCGGAGCCGACCGGCAGTACCCGCCGCCCGACGTGGATCTCCCCGGACGTGATGTAGACGATCTCGTCCTCGTGGTGGGCGTGCGGGCGGATCTCGGTGTCCGGCTCCAGCCGGATCTCGTAGAGCTGCATCCGCTCGTCGGCGACCGGGAAGTAGAAGGACCGGTGGGCCTGCCACTCCGGCCGGGGCGGTTCGCCCGGGGTCTCGTCGGCCGGGTTCACCGAGACCATGTCATCGACGGTCTCGGCGGCGACGACGAAGCTGATCCTACCCATCCACCCCTCCTGTGGCCGCCGCGCGGACGGCGGCGTTCGCGGTCATCGGTGCGCCGTTCGCCCTGCTCACGGCGGTCTGCAGCTCGCGGAGGATCTCCTCGCGGTGCTGGTCCGGCGCGGGCATCGGGCGCATCGCGACGGGGGCCGAGGCCGTCCCGTCCGCCCGGCGGAACCGGGTCGGCGGGCGGGCGTAGCGGACCCGCCCGGCGACCGGGTCGTCGAGCTCGCCGTAGATCTGGTTGTGCCGCACCTGGGGGTCGGCGAGGTGCCCGTCGGCGTCCAGCACCGGGGCGGCCGGCACGTCGTACTCCAGGAACCGCGCGAGCCACTCATCGCTGGGCCGGGTGACGGTGACCGTCTCCAGCCGGCGGATCAGCTCCGGGGCGAGCTCGCCGAAGCTCATGTACGCCGCCAGCTCCGCCAGCCACTCCGGGTGCCCGGCCAGCTCGCAGGTGGCCACCACGTCCTCGCGGGTGGTGGGCGACACCGCGATCCAGCCGTCGGCGGTCCGGACGGTGGTGGTGACCCGGGTGGCCGCCGGCAGCCACGACGTGCCCGGGCTCGGGTCGGTGACCACGGTGCGGGCCTCGAGCACGTCGGGGAAGTTGAAGTAGGCGACGGCGTCGAGCATCGACACGTCCAGCCGGCCGCCGCAGCCGGTGCGCGTGCGGTCCAGCAGGGCGGCCAGCACGGCGTGCGCCGCGAACACGCTGGTGATCTTGTCGGCCAGGTAGGTGGGCAGCTGGGCGGGCCGGCCGTCGGCCGGGCGCAGCAGGTCCAGCCCGGTGCGGGCCTGGATCAGGCTGTCGAACGAGCCCTGCCGGGCCAGCGGCCCGTCCGGCCCGTACCCGCTGATCGCCAGGTGGATCAAGGTGGGGTACTCGCGCTCGAGCGTCGCGTCGTCGAGGCCCAGCCGGTCGGCCACCCCCGGTCGCCAGTTCTCGATCAGGACGTCGGCCGTCGCCAGCAGGCTCCGCAAGGTCGCGTGGTCCTCGGCGTCCTTGAGGTTCAGGGTCAGCCCGCGCTTGCCCCGGTTGACGTTCAGCGCCCCGAGCGGCGCGCCGGCCTCGCGGGTGCGGATGCGGCGGTAGGGGTCACCGCGCGGCGGCTCGACCTTGATCACGTCGGCGCCGAGGTCGGCCAGCATCATCGAGGCCATCGGCCCGGTGACGTAGCCGGACAGGTCGACCACCCGGCACCCGCGCAGCGGCTGGATGCGGTCGATGGCCGGCTCCGTGCTCCCCGTCATATCTCCCTCATTACCGTTCATTGCATGTGATACGTACAAACAGTAAGCTATTTAACGGCAACGGGCAAGATGGTGGCGGAGGCAGACATGAGCGGTTGGCGAGGCCCGGCACGGCTCACGGTCCCCGGGGTGCTGCGGGCTGGCGCGGAATCGGCGCCGGACAAGGTGTGCCTGAGCTTCGCCGACACGGCCATCACCTACGCGGAGATGGAGCAGCGGACCACGGCCGCCGCCAACGGCCTGGCCAAGCTGGGGATCGGCCCGGGCGACACGGTCTGCGTGCTGATGCGCAACCGGGCCGAGATGATCTACACCTGGTTCGGCGCGGCCAAGCTGGGCGCGATCTTCGCCCCGATCAACACCGCCTACCTGGGTGACTACCTGCGCCACCAGCTCACCTTGGCCCGGGCCAAGGTGGTGGTCACCGAGCGGGACTTCGCCCCCGAGGTGCTACGGGTGGCGGCCCAGGTGCCCGGGCTCGGCCACGTCCTGGTGCACGGCGGGGTGGACGGCCTGGACGGCACCAGCACGCTCACCGTCCACCCGAGCGACTACCTGCTCGACCACGACCGGAACCGCCTGCACACCACGTACTCCCCCGCCTGGACCGACCCCAACGCGATCATCTTCACCGCCGGGACCACCGGGCCCTCCAAGGGCGTGCTGATGACCCAGAACTACCTCGTGCGGGTGGCCCAGCAGGTCTGGACCCAGCGCAACGGCCGGCCCGACGACGTCGTGTACAGCCCGCTGCCGCTGTTCCACCTCAACGCGATGACGCTCACCGTGCTCGGCCCGATGACCGCCGGCGCGGCGGGCGCCCTGGACCAGCGCTTCTCGGTCAGCAACTTCTGGGACCGGGTGCGGCACTTCGGCGGCACCCAGATCAACATCCTGGGCTCGATGCTGGTCATGCTGTGGAACCGGCCGGAGGAACCCGCCGACATCGACAACCCGGCCCGGGTGATGCTCTGCGTGCCGGTACCCCCGGAGATCTACCACCGGTTCGAGCGGCGCTTCGGGCTGCGGCTGATCGTCGCCTACGGCCTGTCCGAGGCGGTGCCGCTGCTGCTGTCCAGCTGGGACGACCCGCCGCCGCTGGGCTCGGCCGGCAAGGCGAACCCGCTGTTCGACGTGCGGCTGTTCGACGACGAGGACCGCGAGGTGCCGGTCGGCGAGGTCGGCGAGATCGCCTGCCGGCCGCTGGAGCCGCACGTGATGTTCGAGGGGTACTACGAGAACCCGGCGGCCACCATGCGGATGTGGCGCAACCTCTGGTTCCACACCGGCGACCTCGGCCGCCGGGACGAGCAGGGCTTCATCTACTTCGTGGACCGCAAGAAGGACTACCTGCGCCGCCGCGGCGAGAACATCTCCTCGTTCGAGGTGGAGCAGGCGATCATGACCCACCCGGCGGTGGCGGAGGCCGCCGTGCACGCGGTGGCCAGCGACTTCGCCGAGGACGACGTGAAGGCCTGCCTGCTCCTGGCCGACGGGGCCACGCTGGACCACCGCGACCTGATGGACCACTGCGTGCGCAACATCCCCTACTTCGCCGTCCCCCGGTACCTGGAGGTCCTCGACGACCTGCCCCGCAACCCGGCCGGCAAGGTGCTCAAGTACGAGCTGCGCGAGCGCGGGGTGACCGCCGCGACCTGGGACGCCGAGGCGCAGGGCTACGAGATCCCCCGGCGGGACCGCCCCGCCGACCGGTGATCACGCCCCGAGCACCGTACGCATCTCCTCGACCACGTTGCGGGGCAGCACGAAGTGCTCGGTGGCGCAGGTCGTCCGGGGTCAGCTTGCGGATGGAGGCGTCGCGCAGGATGCCGGCGTTGTTGACCACGATGTGCACGGTCCCGAACGCCTCGACCGCCGTGCGCACGACGGCCGCCCCGCCGTCCGGGGTGGCCACGCTGTCGGTGCTGGCCACGGCGGTCCCCCCGGCGGCGGTGATCTCGTCCACCACCCGCTGGGCGGGCCCGTCGGAGACACCCGCCCCGTCAGTAGCGGCACCGATGTCGTTGACCACGACCCGGGCCCCGCGCCGGGCCAGCTCCAGAGCGTGCGCGCGGCCGAGGCCGCTCCCGGCGCCGGTCACCACGGCCACCCGGCCGTCAAAGCTCAGCGAGGCCACCGGCGCTCCGTTCGTTCGCCGCGTCGTTCGCCGCGTCGTTCGCGGCTTGGTTCGCGGCCCAGCGGGCCCGGTACATGTCCGGCAGCAGCTGGCCGGCCAGTGCGGTCAGCGGCAGGTACGTCCGGCGCTCCTGGGCCACCGCCACCGCGTACCGCAGGTCCTTGCCCAGCCGGTGCGGCAGCTCGGGGGTCCCGGCCAGGGTGTGCTCCACGCCGTACCGGTCGAAGTGCGCGTAGTTGGCCGCCGCCCAGGAGGCGCCGGTGCTGACCTCGGCCACCTCGAACAGTCGGTCGGGGTCCAAGCCGAAGGCCTCGGCGAACCGTACGGCCTCCATGGCCAGCACCTGGTTGCCCAGCGCCATGATGTTGTTGCCGAGCTTGGCGACCTGCCCCATCCCGGGAGCACCGACGTGGATGATGTGCGCCGCCACCAGTTCGAACACCGGTCGGACGGCGGCCAGGGCGTCCGGTTCGGCACCGACGATCATGGTGAGGGTGCCCGCTTCGGAGCCGGTGGAGGCGCCGCTCACCGGGGCGTCCACGATCCGCGTGTCACCGGCCGCGGCGACGATCTCCGCGATGGTCGCCGGCGGGACGGTGCTGTGGATCGCGACGGTCAGCCCGGGTGCGGCGTGCGCCAGGATCCCGCCGTCGCCGAGGAAGATCTCCCGGACCTGGTGGTCGTAGAGCACGCAGGTGCACAGCACGTCGACCGACGAGGCGATCTCCGCGACCGACGCCGCCGTCCGCGCCCCCTGGGCGACCAGGTCGTCGACCGCGGCCGGCCGCACGTCGAACACCGTGAGCTCCGGCCCGCCGCGCAGGATGTTGGCCGCCATCGGGGCGCCCATGTTCCCGAGCCCGATGAACCCGACCCGGGCGCTCACCACTCTGCCCTCGGCCGCAGCCCGACCGCGTTGATCACCGTGGCGGCCATCCGGAAGAACGCGGCGGCCATCAGCAGCTCGAGCACCTGCGCGGGCTCCCACGCACTCGCGAGGCGGCGCCAGGTCTCCTCGGTGATCGAGTCGTGCTCGAACACCTCGTCGGCCAGGGTGACCAGCAGCTCGGCGGTCGGCTCGACCGGGCGGCCCTCGGCCCGGGTCGCCGCGACGAGCTCGTCGGAGACGCCGGCGGCCCGGGCCAGCTCCGCGTGCTGGTCGAACTCGAACGGGCAGTCGGTCCGCCAGGCGATGCGCAGGACGATCAGCTCGCGGTGCGCCGGATCGGTCACCGGCGAGGTCCGCAGCAGCCCGCCGAGCGCGTTGAACCGGCGCAGCAGCGGCTCGTGGTGGGCGAGCAGGCCGAAGATCGGCAGGGGGCGGCCGTCGTCGCCGAACGCCGTCCGGGCCAGGGTCTCGGACAACCCCTCCCCGGAGTGCGCCGGCAGCCGCGGCGTCACCGGGCGGGTGCCCGGAGCGGTCACCTTCACGTGCCGACCCGCTCAACCGCGCCGGAGGCGGACTCGGCGGCGCCGGAGGCGAGCATGTCCTGGATCCGGGCGGCGTCGAACCCGACGACCTCGGCGAGCACCCGGACGGTGTCGCCGCCGAGTTCCGGCGCCGGGCCGGTCAGCTCCCCCGGAGTGCCGCTCAGGCTGGGCACGATGCCGGGCATCGACACCGGGCCCAGGGTCGGGTGGGGCAGCTCGACGATGTTGTCCCGGGCCCGCACGTGCGGATCGGCGAGCAGGTGCCCCGGGGTCATGACCACGCCCGCCACCAGGTTCGCCGCCCCGAACGCGGCGAGGACCTCGGCCCCGGGCACCGCGGCGGCCCAGCGGCGGACGGCGGCGACCACGTCCGCGCTGTCGCCGTCCGCGCCGGCCACGCGAGCATCGCGCAGGAACTCGCGCAGCCGGGCCAGGTGCACGGCGGTGGCCGCCGAGTAGATCACCGACTCACCGTCCGCGCAGGTCACGATGTCGGTGATGAAGGCGTCCTCGAACGGGAAGGAGTTGCCGTTGCGGGTCACCGCCAGGTCGCCGTGCGCCTCCAGCGGGACCTGCCACTCGATCAGCCGCAGCAGCCCCTCGTAGAGCGCGAGGTCGATCACCTGGCCCGGCGCGCCCCGTTCCCGGGCGAACAGCGCCAGCAACGCCCCCATCACCGCGAACAGCGCCGTGGTCGCGTCACCCAGGGAGTAGCCCGGTTGCACGGGCGGGGACCCCCGGTGCCCGGTGAGGTTGGTCGCGCCGCTGAACCCTTCGGCGATCTTGCCGAAGCCCCGGCGCTCGGCGTAGGGCCCGGTCTGGCCGAACCCGGAGATCCGGACCAGGACCACCGAGGGGTTCGCCGCGTGCAGCTCCTCCCAGACGATCCCGGTGCGCTCCAGCACCCCGGGCCGGAAGTTCTCCACCACCACGTCGGCCCACCGGGTGGCCAGGGCCTGCAGCGCCGCCCGGCCGTCCGGGGTCTTCAGGTCCAGGGCGATCGACCGTTTCCCCCGGCCGGTGACGGTCCACCACAGCCCGACCCCGTCCCGGACCGGCCCCATCGTCCGCATGCTGTCGCCGCTGCCCGGGCGCTCCACCTTGATCACCGAAGCGCCGAAGTCGCCGAGCAGCGTGCAGGTCAGCGGCCCGGCCAGGGCCTCACCCAGCTCGAGGACGTTCACCCCGCGCAGCGGCGGGGCCATCACGCACCCCGCAGGTCGATCACCAGCTCGCGGGGCGACCGGTTGGCCGGCCCGTCGGCGAACACCAGGTCGGCGGTGTCGGCGGCGAGCCGGGGGAAGCGGTCGAGCAGCACCTGGATGGTGTGCCGGGCCTCCAGTGTCGCCAGCGGCCCGCCGAGGCAGTAGTGCGTACCCGCCCCGAAGGCCAGGTGCTTCGGGCCCCGGCGGCGCACGTCGAACCGTTCCGGGTGCTCGAACCGCCGGGGGTCGCGGTTGGCGGCGCCGAGGATGACGCAGGCGTGGTCGCCGGCGGCCAGCGGCACCCCGCACAGCGACGTGTCCACCCGGACGTAGCGGTGCTTGAGCGAGATCGGGGTCATCCAGCGCAGCCCCTCGGCGAACGCGTCGTCCGCCCGGCCCGGCTCGGCGCGGACCGTCTCCAGCTGCTCGGGGTGTCGCAGCAGCGCCAGCAGCGTGTTGGCGATCCCCCGGACCGTGGTGTCCACCCCGGCGACCAGCGACAGCGCCGCCATCCGCACCGCCTCGGCCTTGCTCGCCGGGGTCCGGGACAGCGCGGCCAGCAGGTCGGTCGCGTCCCCCGGGTGGCGGCTGCGCTCGTCGTAGAGGTCGGACAGGTAGGAGATCAGCGCGTCGCCGGCGGCCTTGCCGGTCGCGCGTTCCGCCGTGTGGTCGCTGCGCTCGCGGGTCTTGCGCATGTACCGGATCACCGCCGCGTTGTGTTCGGCGAGGAGCTGGGGATCGCCCATGTCGCCCCCGATGAGCAGCGCCGCGACCCGGGCCACCAGCTTGTCGGTGAAGTCCCGGTAGATCTCGAACGAGCTCCCCTCGAACTCCTCGACGATCTCCTCGACGATGCCCCGGATCCGGGCGGAGAAGTCGCGCTCCATGATCTGCACGGTGAAGTGCTTGGCCACGGTCTTGCGCAGGACGTTGTGCTCGGGCGGGTCGAGCGCGGGCAGGGTCGGCCCGCTGAAGGCGTCGACGAAGGCCCCGTCGTAGATCGGGGACTGGCCGAACGTCGCATGCTCGGTCATCACCCGCTTGACGTCGTCGTAGCGCACCACGACCGCCCCGCCGAGCCGTTCGCTCCACCAGATCGGCTCGTCGGCGAGCCAGCGGGCACATGCGCCCTCCGGGTCGTCGCAGTAGGCCGGTGACCAGAAGAACGCGTCGTGGCAGGAGATGCCGCCCCGGGTGAGCACGGTGGTCACCGGAGCGTCCCGGGGATCGCGGCGGGCTCGAAGTCGAACACCCGGACGGCGTTGCCCTGGAGGATCTTGTACTTGTCCTCGTCGCTGCGCCCGGCCAGCCGCTTGTGCGCGTTGGCGATCGAGTTCGGCCAGGTCGAGTCGGTGTGCGGGTAGTCGGTCTCGATCATCACGTTGTCCACGCCGATCAGGTCCAGGCAGTCCAGGCCGTGGATGTCGTCGATGAAGCAGCCGAAGATCCGCTCCTTGAACAGCTCGCTCGGGATCATCGCCGCGCCGGCCGCCGCCGCACCACCTCGGGACTCGACCGAACCGGAGGACAGGTCCAGCGAGAAGTCCCCCTTCGAGGCCCAGTAGCCCTGACGGTCCAGCGTGTAGTCGCAGCGCTCCAGCACGTACGGGATCCAGCCGATGCCGCCCTCGGACAGGCACAGGCGCAGGTTCGGATGCCGCTCGAGGTTCCCGCTGAACAGCCAGTCCACGCAGGTCACCATGGCGTTCATCGGGGTCAGCGCGAGGGTCACGACCAGCGGGTTGTCCGGTGAGGTGGTGGGGACCTTGGACGAGGAGCCGATGTGGATGCAGATCGGCAGGCGGGCCTCGGCGGCCGCGGCGAAGACCGGATCCCAGTACCGCCCCCGGTCGTGGATCGACGGCAGCCCCAGCATCGAGGGGTTCTCGGAGAAGATGACCGCCTTCGCGCCCTTGGCCGCGCACCGCTCGATCTCGCGCGCCCCCTCCGCCGGGTCCCAGAGAGGCAGGATGATGCCGGGGATGAACCGCCCGGGCGCGGAGCCGGACCACTCGTCGATCATCCAGTCGTTGTAGGCGCGCACGCAGAGCAGCGCGAGCGTCCGGTCCGACGCCTCGTAGAAGGTCTGCCCGCAGAACCGGGGGAACGACGGGAAGCAGAGCGAGGCGAGCACCCCGTCCCGATCCATGTCGCCGAGCCGGGCGTTCGGGTCGTAGCAGCCGGGACGCATGTCCTCGTAGGTCACCGGGACCGGGGAGAACTCCTCCTTCTTCCGGCCGGCGGCGGCGGAGAGCCCGATCGTGGCGAACCGTTTGCCCTCGTAGACCCAGGCCTCGCCCTGCTCGTCACGGACGATGCGCGGCGCGGCCTCCCGCATCCGGGCGGGGACCCGGTCCTGCCAGACGTGCGGCGGCTCGATCACATGGTCGTCGACCGAGATCAACCAGTCCAGGTTCACGGCGCTCATCGGCGATCATCACAGCCCTTCGTATAGCTTAATGAGAACATAGCATACAAAGAGCTAACTATTTAGGCAACGACCCCTCGGCACCGCCTCCTCGGCTACCGCCCCGACCAGCGAGGCCGCCGCCGCTCCGCGAAGGCCAGCGCACCCTCCCGCGCGTCGGCCGACCCGAACACCTGCGCGGTCGTCGCCCGCTGGTGCTCCCAGTACTCCGCCTCGGTTCGCCCGTAGACGTCCCGCAGCAGCTGTTTGCTCGCGGCCAGGGCGAGCGGGGCGCTCCGGGACACCTTGGAGGCCAGCTCCAGCGCGAGCGCGAGGGCACCGCCGGGCGCGCTGACCTCGTTCACCAGCCCGTACCGGTGGGCCTGCTCCCCGGAGATCGACTCGCCGGTGAACGCCAGCCGGGCGGCCACCGCGTACGGCAGGTGACGGGGAAGCCGCAGCAGCCCACCACCGCCGGCGACGAGCCCGAGGGTCGCCTCGGGCAGGGCGAGCTCCGCCGTCCGGGCGGCGACCAGCAGGTCACCGAGCAGCGCCAGCTCCAGCCCACCACCCAGGGCGCGGCCCTCGATCGCGGCGACCAGGGGCTTGCGGCTGCCGGTGCGCAACAGCCGGGCCAGACCGCGCGGCGGACCGGACTCGCCGAACTCCCGCAGGTCCAGGCCGGCGCAGAAGCACTCCCCCGCGCCGGCCAGCACCCCGACGCCGAGCTCGTCGGTGTCGTCCAGCTGGGCGATCGCCTCGAGCAGGCCCCGGGTCAGCGCGCTGTCGATCGCGTTCCGGGCGTCCGGCCGGTTCAGCGTGATCAGCAGGATCCGCTCCCGCCGCTCGGTGAGCACGGCGCCGGTCATCGCCGGCCCGCGGTCGGCTCGGGCTCCGCGCTCGCCGCGTCGCCGGTGTCCGGGGCGGCCCTGTCCGCGGTGTCGTTGTCCGCGGTGTCGTTGTCCGCGGCGGCCAGCGCACCGGACAGCTCGCCCCGGTTGGCCAGGCCCAGCTTCTGGTAGACGTGTTGCAACTGGTTCTCCACCGTGCGGCGGGAGATGCAGAGCCGGTCGGCGATGTTCTGGTTCGAGGCTCCGGTGGCGGCGAGCCGGGCGACCTGGCGCTCGGCCCTGGTCAGCCGCGACCGCCCGCGCGCGGTCAGGATCGTCGGGGTGGCCGGACTCTCGCATCGGCGGGCCAGCAGGTCCGACCGGCGTTCCGCGATGCCGGCCCGGTGGACGTTGCCCATGCGACGCCACGCGGTCGCCGCGTCGGCCGAGGTCTCGGCGGCCAGCAGCAACGCCTCGATTCCCTCGAACCGCGTGGACAACCGCTCGAGCAGCGGCGCATCCGAGGCCGCCAGGGCACCGGTGTGCGCGGCGCGCAGATCGACCAGCGGCCCGTCGATGCTCGACGCGAGCTCGGCGATCGGTCCCGCGACGTCGGTGGCCACCCCGAGCCGGGCCATCATGTGCAGGGTCGAGCACTCGCCGACCCGGTCCCCGGTGGCGGCGGCGAGCTCCCGGGCCTCGCCCAGGACCTGGGCCACCTGGCCCGGATCGCGGTTCATGGCCGCGACCCAGGCCCGGGCGTGTAGCACGTCGCAGGCCCAGTACATCGGCCGGCCGAGGTCCAGGGCGTCCAGCGCGGCCAGCGCCCGCCTCGCCTCGGCCGCCTCACCGGACAGGGCCAACGCGGTGCCGAGATGACCGAGCGCGAAATGCTGGAACTGCGGTTGGTCCAGCTGCCGGAAGAGCGCGACCGCCGTGCGCCCGTGCACGGCGGCCGCGCGCGGGAACCCGCGCTCGCTGACCAGCTTGCACAGCTGCCAGGAGAACCACGCCTGCGCCTCGGGCGAGCGGTCCGCGACGCCCCGCTCGTACTGCTCGGTGGCCAGCGCGTGCGCGGCGGCGAGCCGGCCGGAGTGCGCCAGCGCCTCACCCCGGACGAACAGGTGGATCCAGGGATACCACTCCAGTGGCTCGGCCAGCCGCAGGTGCTCCGCGTGGCCCCGCTCGGCGGCGGCCAGCGCCGCCCGGAGCCGACCCACCCGGCTCAGCGCGTATCCGACGGCGATCGCCGACCACACGCACGCCCGGCCGCTGGACCGCTCGAGGATGGGTTCGGCGAGCTCCGCTCCCGAGCGGGGCCCGTCGAACCCCGCGGTGAGCGCGGCCCGTTTCGCCGCCACCTCGTCCCGGAACTCCGGGTCCTCGATGGTCGGCTCGATCTCCTTGGCCAGCTGCAGCCCGGTGTCGATCCGGCCGCCCATGAAGGAACGGTGATCGAGCGAGGTCATCGCGACGATGTGCCGCTGCCGATCCCCCCGGGCGCGCACCATGAGCTCGTTGAGCATGACCTCGGCTTCGGCACTGTGCCCGAGCAGGAACTTCAGCTGCGCGCCGAGCACGGCGGCGTCGAACCCCGCGCCGGCGGCCAGGGCAGCCTGCACCAGACGCTCGGCCAGCGGGAAGTCGTAGCGCCACCGGGCCACCGACGCGGCCGCGAGGAGCAGCTCCGGGTCGCGGCCGCCGCTGTCCAGGTGCCAGGCGCCGATCCGCAGGATGTCGTCCTCCCGGCGGGGGCCGGCCGACTCCACCGCGTCCGCGAGCAGACCGGCGATCCGCCGGCGGCGCATGGCCGGGGTCCGGGCGCGCAGCACCTCGGCGAACAGCGGGTGTCCCAGCCGGATCTGGGTCCGCGACCCCACCACCGAGCTGCCCAGCAGGCCCCGCCGCTCGAGCGAGTCCGCGAGCTCAGGATCGGCCAGCGAGGCGACCTCGGCCGGCTCCAGCGGCTCACCGAAGGAGACCAGCTCCAGCAGGTCCCGTTCCGCCGGCCGCAGCCCCGCCAGCCGGCCTTCGACCAGCTCGGTCAGCCGGCCGGACACGGCGATCGGGCCGGCCAGCCGCCAGATGCCCATGTCCCGCACGAGCGTCCCGTCGGCGATCGCGCCGAGCACGAGCTCCCGCAGGAACAGCACGTTGCCCTCGCAGCGGGTGACCATCCGGCTCGCCACGGCCGGGTCGACCGGCCCACCGAGCACCGCGTGCATGAGGTGGGCCACCTCGGTGCGGCCCAGCCCGGCGATCTCCATCCGCTCGACCGCGTCGTCCTTCCAGAGCGCGAGCACCGGGTCCGGGATCGGGGCGCCGGCCAGCAACGTGGCCACCACGAACGCCGTCCCGGCGGCCACCATCTGCTGCACCAGACTCGCCGAGCTCTCGTCCAGCAGGTGCGCGTTGTCGATCATCAGGACCAGTGATCGCCCCTCGGCCGCGTCGGCGATCGCCCCGGCGCACAGGTGCATGAGGCTCTCCCGCCCGGGGCGGGTCTCCGGCTCCCGGTTCAGCACGTCGGCGAGCAGCGGCGCGAACACCCCGAACGGGATCGCCGCGCTCGGCCGGGTCGCGGTGATCCGGACGACGGCCGCCCCGTCCCGCTCGGCCCGACGGGTGAACTCGGCCGCCAGCCGGGTCTTGCCCACGCCCGCCGGCCCGACCAGCACCACCCCCCGGGCCCCGCCGCCGAGCAGTCCGGCCATCCGGCGCAGCTCACCCGACCGGCCGACCAGCGGCCAGTTGCCCGCAACCTCATCGGGCCGCCGCGCCCCGTCGCTCGGTCTCCCGGGCACCTGTCGAGTCCTCACGTGGTCATCGATGACGCCCCACACGCTCGGCATGGAGTATATTAAGTTTACTGTATCTCGATGGAGAAGCACCAGAGCGCGAGGACGACCCGGTGCCGAACGCCGCGCGCACGGACGCCGCCTCCACGCACACCATCAGCTGACGATTAACATGACGCTTACTATTAGTATCTATTCGAAGGACCGCCCCATGACTGCCGTCGGCAGGGCCGGCTCGCCGGCAGAACGCTGGAAGCGCACCCCGGGCCAACGCGTACGCGCCCCGAGAACCGCCGAGATCGTCGCCCAGGACCTGCGCCGGCAGATCGTGCGGGGCGAGCTGAACGAGGGCGACGCGCTTCCGCCGGAGACCTCGCTGATGGAGTTCTTCGGGGTCTCCCGCCCCACCCTGCGTGAGGCGCTACGGGTGCTGGAAGCCGAGATGCTGATCACCGTGCATCGCGGCTCGCACGGGGGCGCGCGGGTCCAGACCCCCAACGGCGACGTGGCCGCGCGGTACGCCGGCTTCGTGCTCGAGCACCGGAACGTCGACCTGGCCGATGTCTACCAGGCGCGCGCGATCATCGAACCGCCGTGCGCGCGCATCGTCGCCACCCAGCGCACCAAGGACGACCTGGCGCGCATCTGGGCGGCGGTGCAGGAAGCGGAGTCGGCGAACAAGACCGACGACGCGGTGCTCGCCGTGCGGGTGCAGAACGAGTTCCACTCGCTGATCGTCGAGCTGGCCCGTAACGAGACGACCGCCGTGCTGTGGGGCATGCTCCGGCACATCGTGGACAGCGTCACCGTCTCCCGGGTCGAGCGGGAGGCCACCCACCTCGGCGGCCGCAGCCACCGCCGCCTCGCCGAGCTCATCGAGGCGCGGGAGGCGGACGCGGCGGAACAGCTCTGGCGCAAGCACCTCACCGAGTCCAGCCGCTTCTTCACCTCGGATCCCGGGGCGAACACCCGGCTGCAGCTGCTCGACTGACCTCCGACCGACACGAGCGGGGCCCGACCACCGGTCGGGCCCCGCTGTCATGCCATCCGACGGAGCTAGACCGTGCTCGCCCGCTCGGTGCGCAGCGCACGCAGCTCGGCGGCCAGCGCATCGGTCCGGCGGATCATGTCCAGATCGGGGCTCTCGGTGGCGAGCGCGAGCTCCCGGTCCTCCTGCTCGAGGCGATGGGTCGCCTTGATCGTCCCGACGGACATGACCAGCGTCCAGGAGATGTACCCGACCATCGCCACCCAGAACGTCAGGACGCCGTTCCAGGCGAATGGTCCGGAATGGAAGAAGGACAGAATCGAGCCGGGCAGCATGGTGAGCAGGAACCAGATGTTGAGGTAAGCGACCCAGCGCGGGAAGATGGGCACCTCACGCTTGTCCTTGAAGATGACCATGGCGATGGCGACGGCCTGCGGAATGACCGAGAAGACCATTCCCATGAACGGGATCCAACCCAGGTCGTTCAGCAGCTGGATCATCTCGTCGCTCCGCTCGGGGCGGAACGTGGCGGCCAGCCAGGCGAAGATCGGGAAGCAGAACTCGATCAGCAGCAGGCAGCCCAGCACCAGGTTGCAGTCGGCCAGCGGGTGGTAGCGGCCCTCCATCCGCTTCATGCAGGTGGTGATGGCCACCGCCCACGGCACGACCAGGCAGGCCCCGAAGCAGGTGATCACCAGGCCGAGGCGGATCTGGTCGGGGCTCCCCCGGAAGATCTCCGCGATCTGCCCGGCGTTGTACGACGGTGACGGCGCGGGAATGAAACCACTGATGAAGAAGAATCCGATCACCCAGATCACGGTGGCGACGATTCCGCTCCATGCGCACAAACGGGTTGTACTCATGCTCATCCGCCGAGCCTCCTTCGATGAGTTCCGCGTATTACGATCGCGATGAACGGTAACTCGGCGCCGCCGTCCGCTCACCGGCCGAAGGCACTCCTCTACCGAGGGCGGATGCCTAAATCCGCGGCTCGCGCTACCTATGTCCGGACCGGGCCTCACCTACGCCGGCGCTGCCCGCCGTCGCCGTCGCCGTCGCCGTCGCTAGAGGATCTCGACGTAGCCGTCCGTCCCGTTCAGCCGGACCCGCTGCCCGTCGGTGATCAGCCGGGTGGCCCCCGGTACGCCCACGACGGCCGGCAGACCGTACTCCCGGGCGACGACCGCGCCGTGGGACATCGTGCTGCCGACCTCGGTCACCAGTCCGGCGACCGTGACGAACGCCGGCGACCAGCTCGGGTCGGTGAACGTGGTGACCAGGATGTCGCCGGGCTCCAGGTCGGCGTCGGCCATGTCCAGGACGACCCGGGCGCGGCCCTCGACGGTCCCCCGGGACACGGCCAGCCCGGCCAGGGCGCCGGCGGGGAGGTCCTCGCGGCGGAACGCCCCCGAGAGGGCCTCGCCGTCCGAGGTGAGCACCCGGGGCGGGGTGAGCACCTGGTACCCGGCGAAGTCGGCCCGGCGCCGGCGCACGAGCTCGTCGTCGGCCCGGCCGGATCGGGCGACCTCGCGCAGCTCGTCGAAGCGCAGGTAGCGGAAGTCGTCGGGGTCGCGCAGCACCCTCTCGCGCACCAACCGCTCCGACTCGCGCACCAGCGCCTGCCGGTAGATCAGGTACCGGCTGATCATCGCGTACTTGGGGTACTCCCGGTAGCCGATGAAGGTCCGCAGCCGGTCGATCATCGCCCCGGCCCGGTCGGCCTTCGCCGCGCCGTCCGGCAGCGCGCGCAGGCGCTCGAGCAGGGTCCGCGCCGCGCTCTCCGCCTCCCGCCGGCCCTGCTCGAAGCGGCGTCGTCCGGCCCCGGACTCGGCGTTGTCGATGTGCCCGACCAGGACCGACACCAGCGCGGCCGGACGTTCGGTCCACCGGGGCCGACCGATGTCGATCTCACCGGGGCAGCGCATGCCGTACCGGTCGAGGTATCCGCGCAGCGCCTCGTACGCCTCGCGGCCGCCCTCGACCTCCACCAGGCCGTCCAGCGGGCCGTCGCCCAAGGCCCGCAGGAACGCCACGGCCTCCGGGTGCGGGCGGATCGTGTCCGCCACGTCCAGCAGCTCGAGCCCCATCTCCGAGGTGATGTTGTGCGGCGCGGACAGGGTCAGCGTGGCGGACACGTTCGGCTCGCCCAGCCAGGTGTCCAGGTGCTCGTCGAGCCAGAAGGCGGCGTCCATCGCCGTGCTGAACACCTGGTGGCTGCGCCGGTCGAACAGCAGCCGCCGCAGCTCCTCGAAGTCCTCGACGATGAAGTCGAACAGCTCCGGGCCGTGGTGCGCCCGGATGTCCCGGGCGGCGCCGGCGACGGACTCCCGGCTCCGGGCCATCAGGTCCTGGACCAGGGCCGGGTCGGCGTCGATCATGCCGGCCTCGACCGCGTCCGGCGCGGGGGACGCCTCGTTCGGGGCCGCCACGGCGGTGCCGTCGCGCTCGAGCACGGTCTCCAGGGCGTCGCGGACCAGCGGGTCGCCCCGCCCGACCATGTCCAGGAAGCCGGCGCGTCCGGGCGAGGCCAGGATGGCGGTGACGTCGACGAACAGCCGCCCGCCCGCCTCGGTCATCGGCCGGGGGGTGGTCATCTGCCAGACCGAGAGGCCCAGCGGGGTCATCGCGTCGGTCATCATCTGCTGGTGGCCGACCGAGAGGTACACGCGCCGTTCCTGGTCGGGGGCGGTCGGCAGCGGAAACAGCGTGGTGATCGGCCGGCTCTGCACGATCCGGAACCCGCCCTCCGCCCGGCACCACTCGATGTCCTGCGGCCGCCCGAAATGCGCCTCGATCCGCCGGCCCAGGGCGGCCAGCTCGATCACCTGGGGGTCGGTCAGCGCCGGCCGGTGCCGGGCGTCCGGCGCGACCGGGTGGGTCCGGGTCCCGCCGTCCGGGTCCGGGTACGCGGCCGTCGGCTTGTCGGCGATCGCCGCGTCGACGACGGCGCCGTCGCGGACCGTCCAGCGGTCCGCGGCCGCCACCCCGGAGACCAGCGCCTCGCCCAGCCCGAGGACCGCCTCGACCGCGGTCACCCCTCGATGTGACGTGACCGGGTCGGCGGTGAACAGCACACCCGATGCCTCCGGGGTGACCATCCGCTGGATCACCACGGCCATCGCCACCGAGCGGTGATCGACGGCCTGCCGCAGCCGGTAGGTCACCGCGCGGTCGGTGAACAGGGAGGCCCAGCAGCGCCGGAGGTGGTCCAGGACTCCCGCGTGCCCCACCACGTTCAGGTAGGTGTCCTGCTGGCCGGCGAAGGACGCCGTCGGCAGGTCCTCGGCCGTCGCGCTGGAGCGGACGGCGTACGCGGCCGTCGCACCCACCCGGTCGAGCCCGGCACGCACCGCCTCGGCCACCTCGTCCGGGACCGGGAGCGCCGCGACGACGGCCCGCAGGTCCGCGCTCACCGAGGCCACCGCGTCCCGGTCGTCCGGGTCGAGGCCGGTCAACCGGGCCAGGTGACTCTCCAGCGCCGGCGCCACGACCGCCCGGTAGGCGTGCGTGGTCACGACGAAGCCGGCCGGCACCTCGACCCCCGCGATCCGGGTGAGCTCCCCCAGCTGCGCGCCCTTGCCCCCGGCCTCGGCGATCCGGCCCTGTTCGAGCTCCCCGAGGTCCAGCACCAGCCGCGTGGTCGTCGTCGTCACCCGGCCACTCTCCCAGTGCCCGGGTCGGTCAGTGCCCGGCGGCCATCCCCGCCGCGCTGTCGGCGGGCCGGTCCGGTGGCCGCAGCAGCAGGGCCAGCGGGGCGGCGAGCACGGTCAGCGCGGCGATGACCAGGAACAGGTTGGCGTAGGAGGTGGTCAGGACGCTGGTCTGCAGCTGCTCGAAGCCACCGTAGGCGCGGGCGAACTGCTGGGGATCGGTGACCGGGGTCCGGGTGGCCGGCGGCGGGTCCAGCAGGCCGACCCGGTCGTTGAACAGCTGCACCTGCTGCACCGAGGAGACCGCGTTCAGCACGGCCAGCCCGAGGGCCCCGGCGGTCTGCCGGCAGACGTTCATCAACGCGCTGCCCAGGTTGGTCTGCGCCGGCGGCAACGCCGACAGCCCCGCGGTCATCACCGGCATGATCGCCGCGCTGAGCCCGATACCCCGCACGCAGCCCCAGAGGATCACGTGTTCCCGGGTCATGTCCGGGGTGATCGCGGCGAGCAGGTAGGTGCCGTACCCGGTGATCAGCAGCCCGGCCAGGCTCAGCCACTTGGGTCCGACCTTGTCGTAGAGCCGCCCCACGAACGGGCTGAGCACGCCGGTGCAGATGGCCGGTGGGAGCAGCAGGACGCCGGCGTCGTAGGCCTCCTTGTGCTGGCCCTGTTGCAGGAACACCGGCAGGAAGAAGGCCAGCGCGAGCAGGTTGATCGTCACCACCGCGATCATCACGATCGTCGCGAAGAACGCCGGGTTGCGGAACACCCGCAGGTCCAGCAGGGGCTCGTCGACCTGGAGCTCGACCACCACGAACAGCGCCAGGCTCAGCACCCCGAAGACCAGCAGCATCCGGATCCGGTAGCTGTCCCAGCCCCACTCGGTGCCCTCGGACGCGGCGAGCAGGATTGCGAACAGGCCGGCCGCGACGGTCAGGAACCCCGGCACGTCGAACGACTTGCCCCGGGTCGAGGCCATCTTGGGGATGAGCACGAAGGCGGCCACCGCGCCGAGCAGCCCGATCGGGGTGTTGATGTAGAACACCAGCCGCCAGTCCACGTACTGCACGAGGTAGCCGCCGAGCACCGGACCCAGGGCCGGGGCGAAGACGGTGCCCAGCCCGAACACGCCCATGGCGACGCCCATCCGCTCCTTGGGCACGATCCGGTACACCAGAGTCATCGCGACGACCGGCATGATCCCGCCGGGCACGGCCTGCAGCACCCGGAAGGCGATCAGGGAGTCCAGGTTCCAGGCCAACCCGCACAGCGCCGAGCTCACCCCGAACGCCGCCAGCGAGGCCCAGTACACCTGGCTGAGGCCGAACCGGTCGCCCAGCCAGCTGCTCACCGGCACCACCACGCCGAGCATCAGCGTGTAGGCGGTGGCGATCCACAGCACGTCGTCGATCGATCCGCCGAAGTCGCCCTGGATCCTGGGCACCGCCACGTTGACGATCGTGACGTCGAGTACCGCCATGAAGTTGCCGACGACCAGCACCAGGACCGACACCAACCAGGGGACCTGCCGACCCGGCGGCGCATCCGGGGCCGCGGTGGGCCGGCTCGGCGGCGCGGTCCGGACGGGCGGCGTCCGGTCGGGCGCTCTGGTGGCCATCAGATCTACTCCGCTGCTCTCGTCCTGCGGCGGTCACGTACCTCTTTCGGAACCGACCCGGACCCGGCGGTATGCCGCGCGGGCCCGGAAGGTTCCTGACAGGTCTCAGTCAGGTACCTGACTGGCGCCTGTCTGCTAGCGTAGGCGGGTGGTTCAGCCCCGACAAGAGGCCGAGCGGCCGGGGCCGACGGACGCCATGGACGTCAACTCGCTCGGCCTGCTGCTCAAGACCGCGCAACACCTCTGCCACCAGGCCATCGACCTGAGGCTGGGCCGGCTCGGGATCTCCCTGGGGCACTGGGCGGTGCTGCGTTCGGTGGCGCGTATCCCGGGCGGCTCGGGCAACGAGCTCGCGGCGGCGTCGTTCCAGACCCGCCAGTCGCTCAACGAGGCCGTGGTCAAGCTCAGCCAGCGCGGGATGATCGTCCGCGACCGGGGCCCCGGGCGGCACCTCGCCCACCACCTCACCGATGAGGGCCGTGAGCTGCTCGAACAGTGCAACGCCGAGACCCGGATCGCCATCGAGCACGGCCTGGACGGCCTCGACACGGCGGACCGCGACGAGCTCCGGCGGCTGCTGCGGCACATCATCGACAACCTCCACCGGGCGGATCACGACCGCTGACCGGGCCCGGCCGGCTCGGTTCGCGGCGCCGGGTCAGCGCGCCTCGGCCGGGTCAGTTCCCCGGGCCGCGCGGCCGAGGCGCAGCGCCGAGGCCAGGAAGAACACGCCGCCCAGCACGGCGTAGCCGGCCACGTTGCCCAGCGACGGGGCCGGCCCGAAGGACTGCAGGACGAACGTGCCGCCGGCGACGGCGGAGAGCGCACCACTGGCGATCATCGGCCACTGGCCGCCCAGACCGCGCCGCCGCACCGCGACCCCGAGCTGCACGACGCCGGCGACAACGGCCCACGCCCCCCACACGCGCAGGACGGCGGGAATTCCGGAGCCGAGCGCCACGGCCACGCCCACTGCGGCGAGCAGGCTGACGGCGATGTTGACCGCGAGGCCGGCCCGGGTGTTCGCGGTCCCGGTGGCCCGGGCGTCGACCACGGCGGCGGCCACGTCGAACAGCGGGTAGAGCACGAGCAGCACCGCCGCCGCCGGACCGATCCGGGTCCCGACCAGGACCAGCAGCAGGGCCCAGACCAGGGCGAACCCGAAGCGAACGAGGTAGAGCCGGCGGAGCACCAGCGGGGCGCCGCCCGTGACGGGGGCGGAGGTGGCGGCGGTCATGACGGGTTCCTCTCGTTGCACAAGTAGAAAGACCATTCTGTTCAGTTCAGCATGCACCCTTCGCTCACCATCGGCAAGACTGAACGTTCTTTCTGTTACCGTGGGCCGATGGCCACCACCCGCACGCCGGCCCGGGAGCGCCTGCTGTCGGTCGCCAGCGGGCTGTTCTACCGGGAGGGCATCCGGGCGGTCGGCGTCGAGCGGATCCTGGCCGAGGTCCCGACGACCCGGGCCACCTTCTACCGCCACTTCCCGTCCCGGGACGACCTCGTCGTGGCCTACCTACGGGGCGTCGACACCCGGATCCGCGCCGACCTGCGGGCCGCCGTCGACGGCGCGGCCTCCCCCTCGGCCGCGCTGCGCGCCATCGGCGACGCGGTCGCCGACAGCCTGGCCACCCCGGGCTTCCGGGGCTGCGCCTTCCTCAACGCCGGCGCGGAGTTCCCCGACCCCGACCACCCGATCCACCGGGCCGTGCTCGACCACCGGGCCTGGTACGCGGCCACCATCACCGGCCTCTTCGCGCAGATCTTCGACACCGACGCCGAACGGCCCGACCCCCGCCACGCCGCCCAGCACTTCATCATCATGCGCGACGGCGCCATGGCCGGCGCGCAGCTCGACGGGGCCGCCGACGTCGGGGACGTCCTGCGCCGCGGCGTGGACGGTCTGCTCAACGTCGTGCACCCGACCGACCTCGACGGCCGGCCGATCGACCCCCGACGGAGCCGCTGAGACCCGGGGGCGCCGCTACTCCCGCCGCAGCTCCATCCGCATCTGCACGGTGTTGTACGGGTTCCAGGTCGACAGCACGTAGTACACCGCCGCGCGGCGCCCGGGCAGCGCGCGGGTGTAGCGGTCGATGACGTAGGGCCCGTACTCGCCGCCCCACTCGTGGTCGCGGTCCGGGTCGGACAGGCCGTCCGGGGTGTCCGCCTCGTGCATGAAGGCGCCATAGCCCAGGCCCGGCCAGCGCGGCTCGAAGACCACCTCCGGCCCGGACCAGGGCCCCCACGGCTGCTCCGCGACCCGGGCGACGATCCCGCGCGGCGAGCCGGCGTTGTACATCAGCAGCCACAGCCCCAGCGGCTCGTTCCAGCTGGCCGACAGCTCACCGATCTCCGGGTGCGCGAACAGCGGTCGTGCGTCCCGCTCGTCGGCGCTCCACTCCGGCCGCCCGGAGCGGGGGTCGGCGCCGGCGAGGTAGCGCCAGCGGTCCACGTCCTCCACCGCCCCGAGCGGCACGCAGGCCAGGTAGGCGTCGCTGGCCCGGTAGAGCCCGCTGCCCCAGGCCAGCAGGGCCGGGCCGGCGAACGGCAGCCCCGCCCGGCCCTCGGGGACCAGCACGCAGGACACGTTGACGAACCGGCCGCCGCGCTGGACGACCGAGAAGTCGTAGAGGCAGCGCAGATCGGTGGGGTCGCCGTCGATCGCGCGGGTCAGCACCGAGCGGCCCATCACCTCGCGACCGGCCTCCCGGTAGTGCCCGGTCGTGCGGAACACGTACATGTTCCCGCCGGCGCTGAAGCCGTCCAGCGGCACCTCGAAGTAGCTGGTGGACAGTCGACGGCCGTCCTCCGTCGTCACCCGGGGGCAGGCGAACCGGTTCTCCCCGGACACCGCGAACTCGAGGGTAATCCCCGGCTCGGGCGACCGGTCGGTGGTCCAGGCGACGCTGTCCCCGCCGCCCGGGTCGTGCCAGGTGTCGCCGAACAGGAACCAGAGCCGGCCGTCGTGCTCGAACGAGGCCCCGAGGTCGGTGCCGACCAGGCCGAACCGGCTCTCGGTCCGGTTGTACGCGTCGGTGCCCCGCTGCCGGTCCCGCTCGCCGGTGAGCTGGCAGATCTTGCGCACGCTGCCCGGGACCACGCCGATCCGGGGCGGCACGACGGGGCCGGTCATCGGAACGACCCGGCCGGCCGGCGGCGCTGCACCGGGCCACCGTAGCGGCTACCGTGGCCCGGTGATCAAGAAGGTGAGCGGCCGAGTCGCGGTACCGGTGCTTCTCCTCCTCGCCCTGGGCTGCTTCCGGCTGCCGTTCCTCACCGTCTCCTGGGAAGCGGTCGGCGAGGGGACCGCGGACATCCTCGGCTGGTACCTCGCGTTCGGCGGCGCGCCGCACGCGCTCACCCCCGGGACGTTCATCCCGCTACAGCCGGCCGCGCTCGCGACCTTCGTCGTCATCGCCGCCGGCGTCGCGGTGACCGCGGCGTGGCCGAGGCGGCGGTGGTGGGCCGCGGTCCTGGTCGGGGCCACGGCCGCCACCCTGCTGGCCTTCAGCTACGTCACCACCCGGCAGTTCCTGGTGGACACGGTGGTGGATTACGCGATCCCCATCCGCAACGCCGAGCTCATGATCGGGAAACTCGTCTGGCTGTCGACCGGGTACTGGCTGACGCTGGCGCTGCTGGTCGCGGTGATCGGGCTCGGCGTCCTCGGGATCGTCGGGGAGTACCGCGCCGCGCGACCCCGCACCCCGGCTACTCGATGACGGCAGCCGCCGGGGAGCTGCTGGCCGGGGTGCGCCGGTACTGCCTGGAGCTGCCCGAGGTGACCGAGGCGCCGACCCACGGCGCGCCGACCTGGTTCGTCCGCCGCCGGTCGTTCGCCAAGTTCGTCGACCCCGCCGACCACCGCCTCGACCAGACCTCGATCGCGCTCTGGGCGGCCGCGCCACCCGGGGCCCGGGCCGAGCTGATCGCGGCCGCCCCGGACCGGTTCTCCGCCCCGCGCTTCGGCGGCCACGACTGGGTGGCGATCCGGCTGGAAGGCGCCGACTGGGACGAGGTGCGCGAGATCGTCACCGACGCCTACCGGCAGGTCGCGCCGAAACGCCTGGTCGCGCGCCTGGACGCCTAGGCCCAGGCCATCGGGAGGCGGCCGACGGTGCGGCTCTGCGCACCCTCGAACCGCACCGCGTCCGGGTCCGCCAGCCGCAGCCCGGGCATCCGGCGCAGCACCTCCTCCAGCACCACCCGCATCTCGATCCGGGCCAGCGGGGCGCCCACGCAGCGGTGCACGCCGTCGCCGAAACCGAGGTGCCGGTTCGGGATGCGGTCCAGGCTGAAACGGTCGGGGTCGGGGAAGGTCTCCGCGTCCCGGTTGCCGGCCGCGTAGAGCAGCCAGACCCGCTCGCCGGGGTCGAAGCCGTGACCACGCACGGTGGCCGGCCGCAGCACGGTGCGGGCGGCGCCCTGGATCGGCGCCTCCATCCGCACCGTCTCCTCCACCGCCCGCGGGATCAGCTCCGGATCGGCCAGCAGCCGGGCCCTCACCTCGGGGTTCGAGCCCACGTGCATGAGCATCGAGCCGATCCCGCCGACCGTGGTCTCGTGGCCGGCGATCACCGTGACCAGGGTCAGCCCGAGCGCCTCCTCCGGGGCCACCGGGCGGCCGTCCACGGTCGACTCCACGATCCGGGTCAGCATGTCGTCGCGGGGCTCGCGCCGGCGCTCGTCGAGGGCCTGCATGAAGTGCATGGCGAACTCGACGGACGCCTTCATGTTGCCCTCGGTGTCCCCGACCTTGGAGGTGGCCACCAGCTCGGCCACCTGGCGGCGGAAGGTGGCCCACTCGGCGCGCTCCAGGCCGAGCAGCTCGGCCAGCACGATCGACGGCAGCGGGGTGGCCAGCTCCTGGGCCAGGTCGGCGCGCCCCCGGTCGACGAACCCGTCGATCAGCTCGGTGGCCACCGCCCGGATCGACGGCTCCAGCCGGGCCATCCGGGCCGGGGAGAACTCGTGCTGCAGGGTGCGCCGGAACTCGGTGTGCAGCGGCGGGTCGGCCTCGATCGGCACCAGCGGGATCAACGAGCCCACCTTGGGGATGCTGATCCCCTCGGCGCTGGAGAACGTGCCGGTGTCCCGGGCCGCCGCCATCACGTCGGCGTACTTGCTCAGCACCCAGAACCCGCCGAACTTCGACGCCCGGGCCACCGGGCAGCGCCGGTGCAGATCCTGGAAGGTGCCGTACGGGCTCTGGAAGAAGTCCGGGTCGGTGTGGTCGAAGTCGATGTTCGCCGCGTCAGTACTCACCTGAACTCCATCCAGTGCCCGTGCGGGGTGAAGCCGATCTGGAACGGCAGCTCGATCCGGGCGATCGGCCCGGCGGTGATGTCCTCGGTGTCCAGGATGGCGTACTCGCTGCGGTTGGCCCCGAACCGGCAGATCGGCACGATCAGGTAGCCGTCGCCCTCCGGGGCGTCCGCCGAGCGCGGCGCGAAGGTGGCCTCGAAGACCGCGTCGTGCGGGTCGCGGGTGGCCACCCAGCGGTCCTCGGCGCCGGTGTGCACGTTGCGCCGGACCACCGTGTTGATCCGCATCCCGTCCCCGTTGCGCTCCCCGGCTTCGAGGAAACCCCAGGTGTAGGGCTTGCCGTAGTAGCGCTCGTCGACCTTGGGCAGCTCCATCGGGCAGTCGTCCAGCCGCTCGGCCTTGACGTTCCCGGTGTCCAGGTCGATCGTCCACCGGCCGATGGACGAGTTGGCGATCTTGAGGAACGGCACCACCGGGTCGCCCGGGCCGTACAGGTCGTCGGTCATCCACGGCGGCCGGTCGAAGATCGGCGCGTCCAGCTGCAAGGTGTTCCCGACGTGGTTGCAGCTCAGCATGTGCATGATGTACTGCGGCTCGATGTCGGCGGTGATCCAACGGATCTCCCCGTCGATGTCGTCGCGGGGTACCAGCGCGATCACGATGGGCTTGTCGACGTCCCAGCCGTTGACGCTGCGGCCCTCGCGCACCCGGGCGGTGTCCACCACGAACGGCATGAACGGCAGCACCACGTACCGCTCGGACAGCCACATGTCGTGCGCCCACTGGCTGTACGGGGCGTCGTGCAGGGCGCGGCTGCGGACCGTCCCGTCCGGCTTCACCCAGTGCAGGGTGAGGTACGGCTGGACGTCCTGCGCGGACCAGCCGTACAGCTCGCCGGTGTCCGGGTCCCACTTCGGGTGGGCGGTGAAGGCGCCGTCACCGAGGCCGGCCGGCTCCACCAGCCCCCGGCCGAGCTGGTCGGACCAGCCGACCGGGCCCACCGTCTCCAGGGTGATCGGGTCCAGGGCGTAGGGCACCACCAGCTCACCCATGGCCAGCACCTGGCCACCGAACCCGAGCGCGTTCACCGTGTGCACGCCCTGCGGGATCCCGGCGTTGGCCGGGGTGCGGACCGCGTCGGCCCGGCCCATGTCCCGCCAGTCGCCGAACCCGCAGTCGGTCCACTCGAACAGCGACTCCCCCGCCCGCTCCTCGGCCAGGTACTTCGGCGTGCGCACCCAGCGGTTGCGGAAGTCGACCCGGCCATCCCGGAATGTCAGCCCCTGGACCATGCCGTCCTGGGTGAAGATCTGGGTGTACGGCGAGGTGGTGTCCTGGCGGATCGGCCGCTTCCAGGTCGGCCCGGCCCGGTAGAAACCGCCGTTCAGCTCCCGGGGCACCTCCCCTTCGGTGACCAGGCACTCCTCGACGGTCGCCTCGAAGCGCATCGGCTGGTACGGGCCGCGCAGGCCCTTCGGTGGCTTCATGGTGCCCTCCTTCGTCGGGCCCGTGAGCGCAAATGATCGCCATAGCGATCATTTGCGCTCACGGCTAGTAGGAGCGGGGCAGTCCGAGGGTGGACTGCGCGATGTTGTTCAACACCATCTCGGTGGACACCGGGCCGATCTGCTGCAGCCGCATCAGGCCCCACATGTTGGCCAGCCCGTACTCCAGCGCCAGGCCGTTGCCGCCGTGCACCTGGATGGCCCGTTCCAGGGTCTGCATCCCGACCTTGGAGGCCAGGTACTTGGCCATGTTGCAGGCCTCGCCGGCGGGTAGACCCGCGTCGTAGAGCGCGGCCGCCCGGCGGACCATCAGCCGCGCCGCCTCCAGCTCCATGGCCGACTCGGCCAGCGGGTGGGCCACCGCCTGGTGGGCGCCGATCGGCACCCCCCAGACCGCCCGCTCCTTCGCGTACCGGGTGGCCTTGTCCAGGGCGTAGCGGGCGGTGCCGGTGCAGAGCACGGCGCTGATCACCCGCTCCGGGTTGAGGCCGTCGAACACCGCGTGCAGCCCCCGTCCCTCGACCCCGACCAGGGCGTCGGCCGGCATCCGGACGTCGTCGAAGAACAGCCCGAACTGCCGCTCCGGGGCGTCCAGCGCGGTGGGGATGGGCTCGCGGGTCAGCCCGGGCGAGTTCGGGTCCAGCACGAACAGGCTCAGCTCGCCCCGCCCCTTCGCGTCCGCACCCGTGCGGGCGACCAGCAGCAGGTGGTCGGCGTGGTCGACGGCCGAGATGTAGTACTTGGCCCCGTTCACCACCCAGTCCGGCCCGTCGCGGCGGGCGGTGGTGGTGAGGTTGTGCGAGTTGGAGCCGGCGTCGGGCTCGGTGAGCGCGAAGGAGAACCGCTCGGTGCCGGCCGCGATCCCGGGCAGGTACCGGCGCTTCTGCTCATCGGTGCCGTGCCGGACCAGGACGCTGCCGACGATCCCCTGGGAGAGCACCATGCCCAGCCCCGGGCAGCCGCCGGCGCAGGTCTCCTCGACCACGATCGCCTGCTCGGCCAGCCCGGCGCCGCCCCCGCCGTACTCCTCGGGCAGGTTCAGCCCGAGGAACCCACCGGCCCCGAGGTCGGCCCACAGCTCGTGCATCGGTTCGCCGGCGGCCGACTTCGCGCGGTAGTAGGCGTTGCCGTAGCGGCCGACGATGCCGGCCACCGAGGAGCGCAGCAGCGTCTCCTCCTCGGTCGGCAGCAGCGGCAGCGCCGGGTGATCCACGGCCGGCACGGAGATCGTCATGCCTACCTCCTGTCGTTGGGGCGCCACAGACGGTACCATGGTACTGCATTCAGTACCGTACATTCCGTACCTCACCCTGAGGAGACCGGACGTGGACGACGCCGTCCTCCCTGCCCCGTCGGACGTCGTGCTGCGCGCCCTGCTGGAGCGCCGGGCCACCGCGGACCCGGACGCGCCGCTGGTCGACTTCGCCGACGGCACCCGCTGGAGCTGCGCGGACGCGCTGGCGGCGGCGTACGGGGCCGCGCACCGGCTGCGGGCGGCCGGCGTCAGCCGGGGCGATCCGGTGGCGGTCGCCCTGCCCAACGGCCCGGAGTTCCTGCGCGCCTGGTGGGGGCTGGCCTGCCTGGGTGCGGTGGCGGTGCCGGTCAACCTCGCCTACCGGGGGTCCCTGCTGCGCCACCTGCTGGACACCGCCGGCTGCGGCCTGGTGGTGGCCGACCCCGAGCGGGCCGACCGCGTGCGCGAGGTGGACGGCCCTCGCGTCCTCGATCCGTCGACGCTGGCCGGCTCCGACGCGGCCGCCCCGGCGCTGGACCGGCCGATCGCGGCCGACGACGTGCACATGCTGTGCATGACCTCGGGCACCACCGGGCCGTCCAAGCTCTCCCGGACCAGCTACTGGCACACCGCCCTGGGCCTGGCCCACCTCACCCGGCGCGGCCTGGGTCCGGACGACGTGTACCTGGTCGACCTTCCGCTGTTCCACCTCGGCGGGGTGTACAGCGTGATGACCACGCTGGCCGTCGGCGCCCGGATCGCGCTGCGCCCGGCGCCCGCGCTGAACCGGTACTGGGAGACGGCGCGGGAGACCGGGGCCACGGCGGCGGTGCTGGTCAGCTCGATGATCAGCTACCTGCTGGCCCAGCCACCCCGGGCGGCGGACACCGAGCACGGGCTGCGGCTGGTCACCTCGATCCCGCAGCCCCCGGACGGCGCGGCGTTCCGGGCCCGGTTCAGGATCACCGAGATCGCCACCGGGTACGGCTCCACCGAGGTCCCGGCCTGTCTGGTCCAGCACCCGGACCGGCCGGCGGCGCCCGGGTCCTGCGGCCAGGTCCGGGACGGGTTCGCGGTGCGGCTGGTCGACTCCCGCGGCGTCGAGGTGCCGGTGGGGGCGACCGGCGAGGCGGTGGTCCGGCCGGCGCACCCGGCGATGATCAGCCTGGGCTACCACGCCGACGCGGGCGCCACCGCCGAGGCGTGGTGCGACGGCTGGTTCCGCACCGGCGACCTGCTCAGCCGGGACGCCGAGGGCAACCACTTCTTCGTCGACCGGCGCACCGACTCGCTGCGCCGGCGCGGCGAGAACATCTCGTCGTTCGAGGTGGAAGCGGAGGTGTCGGCCTTCCCGGGGGTGGCCGAGGTGGCCTGCGTGGCGCACCGCGAGCCCGGCTGGATCGACGACGAGGTGAAGGTGTGGCTGGTGCCGGCGGCGGGCGCCGAGGTGGACCCGGCCGCCCTGCTGCGGTTCTGCGCCGCCCGGATGCCGCATTTCATGGTGCCGCGCTACCTGGAGATCTGCCCCCAGCTGCCGAAGACCCCGACCGCCAAGGTGGCCAAGTACCAGCTGCGGGCCCGAGGCAACGGCGAGCACACCTGGGACCGCGAGGCGGCCGGACTGTCGGTCGGCCCGGACGGCGTGGTGGCCGGCCGGACACGGTAACGCCCTGGGTACTCTGGTACCGCTATCTACCCCGAGCCGGAGGTGTCGTGCCCCCCGCCGAGTCCCCCACCCAGACACTGGCGTTCCCGAACGCCGAGCACCTGCGGCCGCCCCGGCTGGGCCCGACCACCGAGCAGCTCAGCCCCCGGCTACGGGAGATCCTCGACCAGATCGAGGAGATCGTGGTCGACGAGGGCTTCCACCACCTCACGGTCAGCGAGCTGGCCGCCCGGCTGCGCTGCTCGCGGCGCACGCTCTACGAGCTGGCCGAGAGCCGCGACGAGCTGGTCCTGGTCGTGCTCGACCGGCGGCTGCGCCGGATCGGCCGGCAGGCCCGCCGCCAACTGCGGGAGGCCGACGGGCCGGCCGAGCTGTTCTCCGCCTTCCTCACCGTGCCGTTCCAGGAGCTGCACCAGCACGGCGCCCGGTTCAGCGCGGACATCGCCCGCCAGCCCGCCGTGCGCCGACTGCTGGCCGCGCACGCCCGCTACTACATGGCCGTGCTGCGGGAGATCCTCGACCGGGGGGTGCGCGACGGCCACCTGCGGCCGTTCCACACCGGGGTGGTGGCCGAGGTGGTGGACGCGGCGATGGGCCGGCTCTGGCAGCCGGAGTTCCTGGCCGCCACGGGATTGACCTACGAGGAGGCGGTGGCCGAGCTGTCGGCCATCGTGCAGCAGGCCCTGGTGATCCGGAACGGTACCAAGTAGGATCCTCTAGTACCGTAAACTGACCACCACCGGAGGTGGGCATGGAGCTGTGGACCTACCGGCACGCCATGCCCGGCCGGTTCGAGCGCCAGGCCCAGCGCGCCCAGGCCGAGGACTGGGACGGCATCTCCCTCGGCGAGTCGCAGAACCTCACCGTCGACCCGTTCGTCGAGCTGGGTATCGCCGCCCGGTTCACCGACCGGCTGCTGCTCGGCACCGGGGTGGCCGCCTGCGCCACCCGGCACCCCGCCACCACCGCCGCCGCGATCGCCACCGTGCAGCACGAGTCGGGCGGCCGGGCGGTGCTCGGGGTGGGCGCCGGCGCCTCGGCGGTCGCCCACCTGGGCCTGCGGCCGATGCCGGTGGCCGAGTTCGAGCGGCACCTGGGTCGACTGGCCGGCTACCTGCGCGGCGCGGACGTGCCCTTCGACGTGCCGGCCGGAGCGTCGTCGGCGGCCATGGGCCTGGCCGGCGGCCCCACCGCGAGCCGGCTGCGCTGGCTGGACCCCACGCTGCCCCCGGTTCCGCTGGAGGCCTGCGCCACCGGCCCCCGGGCGATCGCCGCCGGGGCCCGCACCGCCGACCGGCTGACCTTCGCCACCGGGGCCAGCCCGGCCCGGCTGGCCTGGGCGGTGCGCACCGCCCGGGAGGCCCGGACGGCGGCCGGCCTCGACCCGGACCTGCCGTTCGGGGCGTCCTTCCCGCTGTTCGTGCACCCCGACCGGGCCCGGGCCCGGGAGCTGATCGCCGGCACCGTGGCCTCCTTCGCGCACCTGGCCACCATGCTCGGCCGGGCGGTCGGGCCGGTCTCGGCCGGCCAGCGGGCCGGGCTGACCGCGCTGCGGGACAGCTACGACATGGACCGCCACCTGCACGGCGACTCCCCGCAGACCCGCGCGCTGACCCCGGAGCTGATCGACGAGTTCGCGGTGGCCGGGCCGGTGGCGTACTGCGTCGAGCGGATCCGGGCGCTGCGCGCGCTCGGCGTCACCAAGTTCGTGTTCTTCGGGGAGGGCGCCGACATCGACGTCACCGAGCTGCGGGCCTCCCGGGCCCGGATCGCCGAGGAGCTGCTGCCCGCGCTGCGCGAGGGAGAGGACGGCCGATGAAGCTGGACACGTTGACCACCATGCGGGTGGAGTTCTCCGCCGACCGCCGGGTGGCCGAGGTGGTACTGGACAACGGGCACGGCAACCCGATGGGCGTGGCGTTCTGGGAGGAACTGCCGCACGTGTTCCCCGCGCTGGACGCCGACCCGGACGTCCGGGCGATCCTGCTCCGCGGCGCGGGCAAGCACTTCTGCAGCGGCGTGGATCTGCGGGACGCCGAGCGGCTGATGGGCCCGGCCGGCGGCGACGCGGCCGCCCGGGACCGGTTCCTGGCTTGGCTGCGGATGGCCCAGGCCGGGATCACCGGACTGGAGGCCTGCGCGAAGCCGGTGGTGGCGGCGGTGCACGGGGCCTGCATCGGCGGCGGGGTGGACCTGATCTGCGCCGCCGACATCCGGCTGGCCAGCGCCGAGGCGGTGTTCGCGGTCAAGGAGGTGCGGGTGGCCATCGTCTCCGACGGCGGCTCGCTGCAGCGGCTGCCCACGCTGATCGGTGAGTCCGCCGCCCGCCGGCTGCTGCTCACCGGGGAGGACGTCGAGGCGGCCCGGGCCGAGCGGTACGGGCTGGTCAGCGACGTGTACCCGACGCCGGACGAGCTGCTGGCGGCGGCCCGCAAGATGTGCCGGGAGCTGGCCTCGCTGTCGCCCAGGGCGGTGCAGGGCACCAAGCGCACGATGAACGCCTGCCGCGACCTCACCCACGCCCAGGGCCTGGAGTACGTCGCCGCCTGGAACTCCGCGTTCCTGGTCAACGAGGATCTCCACGAGATGATCGCCGCGTTCCGCGAGCGCCGCCCACCGGACTACCCCGGCCACTGAGCCCGGTGCGGACCGGCTCCCCCGCCCCGCCACTGGCCCACCGGCCCACTCACTGGTGATCATCAGGACATGAGCGCGGCTCCGGAGTTCTCGGACAGCAACAGTGTCCTGATGATCACGCAAGATCAATACGCCTTCGGGGCCTGGCCGAGTTCACCAACACCGAGACGCTCATGTTCATGAAGCAACCGGACTCAGATGCGGTCGAGGAACCGGGCCCGGTCCACGATCGCCCGGTCGATCTCGCCGGCCGCGACGGTCTTCCCGGCGTCGTCCGTCGCGGACACCGCGAAGGTCAACCGGTGGCCGTCCGCCGCCTCCGGCGGGGTCACCGCGATCTCGACCCGGCCGCCGACCGGGGTGGCCCGGCGATGTTCGATCCGGACCGCCGTGCCGACGGTCGTCTGGCCGGCGGCGATGAACGGCGCGGCGGCCCGGACCGTCGCCGCTTCCAGCCAGGCGATCAGCCGAGGCGTCGCCAGCACCGGGACGTCCCCGCTGCCCACGCTCGCCGCGGTGTCGGCTTCGGTCACCACGTGCAGCATCCCTCCAGCGTAGGCGCGCGCTCGTAACCGACCTTTTGTTCTGTCAACGAGCAGAAACCCTGTCGCTACGCGGCACGGTCGACTACGGTTCGTCGACAATAACCGGCCAAAACGTCGGTTGATTGAGGAGGGTCGATGTCGACGACCGCGGACGACGTGCGCAGGGCGGATACCGGGAACCGCGAGCGGCCGGCCGGGACGGCGAACTTCTGGGCGGCGCTGGGCGGCCTGTTCACCCTGTCCTTCGGCTACCTGCTGGTGCGCTGGGTGCTCTCCGCCGACTTCGCCGCCCCCGATCCCGGGCCCGACCCCTACCCGTACCTCTGGTGGCTGCGGACGGTCGAGGTGGTCAGCGTGCTGGCCGTGCTCGGCTTCGGCTGGTTCACCGTGCTCCGACCGTGGCTGCGCACCCGGCGGGTGCCGTTCGACGGCAAGCTGCTGATCGGGCTCATGATCGCCTACCAGGTCGACCCGATCCTGAACTACGTCAGCCCCAGCTTCATGATGAACGCCCACTCGGTGAACCTGGGCGCCTGGACCGGCGGCATGCCCGGCTACCCCAGCCCGGACCAGGGCCGGATGGCCGAGGGTTTCCTCTGGGCGATGCCGCTCTACATGTACTTCGGGCTACTCGCGGCCATGATCGGCGGCCGGGTGCTGGCCTGGCTGGGGCGGCGGCTACCGAAAGCCAGCACCGTGACGCTCTACGCCATCCTGTTCGTGCTGGTGACCGTGGGCGACTTCTTCGTGGAGTTCTCCGCGCTGGTGTATCCGCAGCTCTACGTGTTCTCCGGGACCCCGGCCGCGCTGACCCTGTTCGCCGGGGAGATCTACCAGTTCCCGGTCTACCACTGCGTGTTCGCGGCGGTGTTCGCGGTGATGATCACCTGGCTGCGCGAGTCCCGGGACGCCGACGGGGTGTCCGCCGTGGAGCGCGGCCTGGACCGGCTCGCGGTCGGCGACCGGGCGAAGGGACTGCTGTCGTTCCTGGCCATCACCGCGTGGGCGACGGTGTCCGCGCTGGGCTACTTCCTGCCGTTCGCCTGGATGTCGCTGCACGCCGACAGCTACCCCCGGCTGCCGTCCTACCTGGCCACCTCGGCCTACTGCGGCCAGCCCGGCGCCCCGGTCTGCGCGCCGGTCTACCTCAAGGACCTGCGGGACCGGAACCGCTGACGTCGTACCCGTCCGGCGCCCGGCGGGACAGTCCCCACACCGCGAGCTGGGTGAGGCTGTGCAGGAAACGGTCCTGGTCGGCGGTGGCCCCGGGCGGCAGCAGCCAGCGGTCGAAGGCGACGGTGCCGAACACCATGGCGGCGATCTGCCGGATGGCCAGGTCCAGGCCCTCCCGGTCGTACCAGCCGACCCGCTCGGACTCGTAGACGCCGATCAGCAGCACCTGGTCGAAGAGGTTGTTGATCGCGCCGAGCAGCTCCTCGACCAGGTCGGAGTCCAGCCCCTCGGCGGTGACCAGGGCGACCAGGGCCTCGCGGTGGTCGAGCAGGTTGAGGTAGAGGTCGCGGAGGAACTCCTCGGCCAGCCGGTAGGAGTTCCACGGCTCGCCGCGCTGGGACCGCCAGCTGGCCGCGAACTCCTCGATGGCACCGATCAGCGGCACCAGGGTGACCTCGCGGAAGAGGTCGTTCTTGGCCGGGAAGTGCCGGTACATCACCGACATGGACACCCCGGCCGACTCGGCGATCTCCTTGGTGGTGACCTCGGCGTACGGGCGCGCGGCGAAGTGCTTGGCCGCCGCGTCGAGCAGCCCGGCCCGGACCTCGCTGGACGGCCGCCGCCCCGACCTGGTCATCCTTCGAGGATAGTCACTCCCGTCGCGGACCCCCGCGCGCCGCCGGCCGGCGCAAGGTCCAGGTCGAGGGCGATCCGCCGGCGCCCGTCCTCGTCGGCGGCGGCGACCTCGGCCTGCTCGGCGCGGATCGCCCGCAGCAGCGCGTAGGTCACCCCGATCATCCAGATGAAGTAGGTGACCGCCGCCAGCCACCAGGAGATCAGCCCGTTCCAGGCGATCGGGCCGGTCTGGGTGAGCACGCAGAAGCTGGCCGGGACGTACATCATGCAGATCCAGATGTTGAAGTAGCCGACCCAGCGCGGGAAGCGCGGCGTCGCCCGGCCGTCGCGCAGGACGGCAAGCCCGAACACCACGCCCTGGAACGCCGCGGTCATCGGGATGCCGAGGAAGCACAGCCAGCCCAGGTCGTTGAGCGCCTGGACGATCGCCGGATCGCGGTCGGACCGGTAGGCGGCGGTCTGCCACATCAGGAACGGGAACAGGAACTCCAGCACCAGCGCCGCACCGGCGATGCCCTGGGCGAAGGCCAGCGGCGAGCGGTTGCCCTCGATCCGGCGCATCTGCAGGCTGATGCCGGCGATCCAGGCGGTGATCAGCGGCGCGGAGAGGGAGCAGATCAGCAGCCCGATGTGGATGCGCAGCTGGTTGGCGCCGTAGAACCCGGCGATGCCGGCCGGGTCGAGGGTCGGTGGGGGCGGCGGGACGAACCCGGCGATCAGGAACCCGGCGATGAACAGGACCGTGAACGCGACGCCCGACCACGCACACCAGCGCTGCACCTGGATCGACATGGGACGCATCTCCTTCGATGGATCCGGCGGAACCGACCATCCGGGACCGACCCGCCCGCTGTCAAGAACTTGCTCCCTAATGAAAGAGATTTCGACTCTTGACAGCGTTCCGCCGCCCGTGCGACGTTGCATCGGCGCCGCACCGACCGCGCCGCACAGACCCGGAGGACAGCGTTGACCTCGGCCGCTCACCCCGCCACCGTCGAAGTACCCCGGGCCTGGAGGTTCACCCCGGACTGGGCGACCCGGGCCCTGGCCGCCCACCACCCCGGTGTGGTGGTGGCCGAGGTCAAGGCGGACGACGTCGACCCCGGTACCACCAGCCGGTTGCGGCTGCACCTGAGCTACCGCTCCGGGCAAGGCCCGGAGACGGTGTTCCTCAAGGCGCAGGGCCGGTTGGGGCACCGGCTGATGCTCGGCGCGCTGGAGCTGCTCACCCCGGAGGCCCGGCTGTTCGCGTCCGGGGTGGAGCTGCCGGCCCGCCGCCCGGAGGTCTACGCGGTGGGCGTCGACCGGCCCCGGCTGAACTCGATCGTCGTCATGCGGGACGTGGCCGCCGACGGCACGCGCACCAACATCGCCACCGCCCCGCTGACCGTCGACGAGGTGGCCGACGGGCTGACCGAGCTGGCCCGGCTGCACCGCCGCTACTGGAACAACATCCCCGCCGAACTGGGCTTTCTCTCCCCCTGGCGGATCCAGCACGGCTGGACGCTGCTGTCCCTGATCGGCGGCGTCGGCGGCCCACCCCGGCTGCGCCGCAACGGGGAGATCGACGTGCTGCCCGAACCGCTGCGCCGCTGGGACCGCTGCCTGTGGCTGTCCCGCCGGTGCGCCGAGGTGTTCCGCCGCGGCCCGCAGACGCTGCTGCACGGCGACACCCACATCGGCAACACCTACACCCTCCCCGACGGGCGGCTCGGCTTCCTGGACTGGCAGCTGGTGCGCACCGGGCACTGGTCCTACGACGTCGGCTACTTCGTCACCAGCGCGCTCACCGTCGAGGATCGGCGGACCCACGAGCGGGCGCTGCTCGACCACTACCTGGCCGAGCTCGGGCTGGACGTCCCGGATGCCTGGACCGGGTACCGGCGCGGCCTGGGCTACGGGCTGACCGCCTGGCTGGAGACCTACGCCAGCTCCGACTACCAGCCCGACGAGGTGTGCCTGGCCCTGCTGCGCCGGTTCGGCACCGCGATCACCGACCACGACGTGCTGGACCTGCTGCGATGACCGCCGATGCGGTGAACCCGGTGGTAGAGGACCTCAGCGCGTACATCGCCGGTGGCCGGATCACCGACTCCGGTGAGGTGATCCGGCAGGCGGAGGACGCCGAGCGGATCGGCTACCGGCGGGTGTGGCTGTCCGAGCGCTACGACCTCAAGGAGGCCGGGGTCCTGCTCGGCGCGATGGCCGCCCGCACCACCCGGCTGGAGCTGGGCACGGCGGCGCTGATCCCGTCGTCCCGGCCGCCGATCGTGGTGGCCGCGATGGGCGCCACCCTGCACTCGGCGTTCGGGCCCCGGCTCACCCTCGGCCTGGGCCGCAGCATGGGCGCCTACCTGGCCAACTCCGGGCTGACGCCGGTGTCCCGGGAGGCGCTGCTGGACCACGTGGAGATCTACCGGCGGCTGTGGCGCGGCGAGACGGTGTGCTACGACGGACCCGCCGGGCACTTCGACGGCCTGCACCTGGCCGACGCCCACGACGGTCCGCCGCCCCGGGTCTGGGCGGTGCACTCCGGGGCGCCGAAGGCCTGCCGGATGTCGGCGTCCCCGCTGTTCGACGGGGTGTACCTGCAGCCGTTCATGACCGTCGACGCGGTGCGCACCTCGGTGGGCTGGATCCGCGACGAGTGCGAGCGGATCGGCCGGGACTTCGACAGCTTGCGGATCTGCCTGCCGATCGTGTCCTGCCCGGAGCTGCCGGACGACGAGGCCCGGCTGCAGATGCACGCCCGGATGGTCACCTACATCGGCCAGCCCGGGATGGGCGAGGTGTTCGCCCGGCTGAACGGCTGGGACGCGGGCGAGGTCATCCGCCGGATACGCGAGCACCCGATGTTCGCCCACGACCCGGACCGCGTCGACCACCACTTCCACCGCTCCGACCTGGTCGAGGTGGCCAAGCTGGTGCCCGACGAGTGGATGTACCCGACGTCGCTCACCGGGCCGATCGCCGACTGCGTGGCCCGGATCGCCGAGTACCGGGCCACCGGGGTCGACGAGATCTCCACCTACGGCACGAGTCCCGCCCAGAACGCCGCGCTGGTCGCGGCCTGGCGGGCACACCGGGAGGGCCGCTAGATGTTCAACCCGCTCGCGCCCGAGATGGCGATCGACCCCTACCCCGCCTACCGGGCACTGCGCGAGACCGACCCGGTGTACGAGGTGCCCGGGCTGGGCATCTACATCCTCACCCGGCACGCGGACGTGGCCGCGTTCTACCGGGACCGGCGGCTGCTGATGCGCTACCCCGAGCGGGAGACGCTGCGCTACGGGCCCGAGGTGGTCGACGAGCCGTTCTACCGGTACTTCGTGCAGATGGCGCACGTGGCCGACCCGCCGTGGCACACCGCTCTGCGCAAGATGTTCGCCGCCGCGTTCACCCCGGGCCGGCTGGCCGCGCAGCGCGCGCACATCAAGGACATCGGGGCATCCCTGATCGACGCGCGGCTGGCTGACGGCGGTTGCGAGTTCATCGCCGACTTCGCCGAACCGTTCCCCCGGATCGTGATCGGCGAGATGCTGGGGGTGCCTCCGGACGACAACGAGACCATCGGGCACTGGGCGCTGGAGCTGGGCCCGGCGTTCGAGTTCCTGCCGATGAGTCCGGAGACCAAGGCGGCGGTGAACGACCGGGTGGTCAAGCTGATGGACTACTTCGTCGGGCTGGCGGCCAAGCGGGCGGCCGAGCCGGGCGACGACCTGTTCTCGGCCATGGTCCGGGCCGGCGCGGATTCGGGCGGGGCGATCAGCCGGGAGACCGTGGCGGCCAACGCGGTGCTGCTCTACATCGGCGGACACGAGACGACCAGCGGGGCGCTGGGGCTGTCGCTGCTGGCGCTGCACCGCAACCCCGCGCAGCTGGAACGCGTCTACGCGGACCCGTCCCTCGTATCGGGCGCCACCGAGGAGCTGCTGCGCTACGACGTGCCCACCCAGGGCACCGGGCGGATCGCCGGTGAGGACGTGGTCTACGGCGACGTCACCATCCCGGCCGGCGGCCTGATCCTGGCCTACATCGGCGCGGCCAACCACGACCCTGACGCCTACGAGCAGCCCGGGACGCTGGACGTCGAGCGCACGCCGGCGGCCCGGGCCCTGGCGTTCGGGCCGGGCGCGCACCAGTGCGTCGGGCACGCGCTGTCCCGGCTGGAGGTGGAGGTGTTCCTGGAGCTGCTGCGCGAGCGGCTGCCCCGCCACGAGCTGTCCACCCTGGAGCCGACGTTCCGCACCTTCCCGCTGCTGCGCGGCATCCGGGCGATGGACGTGAGCTGGTGACCGGTCCGCTCGAGGCGGCCGCCCTCGACGCCGGGCTGCACGAGCAGTCGCCGCCGCACGTGCGGTGGACCACGGTGAACATGGCCGAGGTGCTGCCCGGGGTGCTCACCCCGCTGGGTTGGAGCTTCTGGCGGGACCCGTGCGAGGCCGGGCTGCGGGCGGCGTTCGCCGACACCGGGGTGCTCCCTCTCAGCGAGGCGGCGCCGCCGGAGCGGTTGGAGCAGCGGCTGACCGCGCTGTTCCACGGCCGGCTGGCGGCCAACCTGGACCTGGTGTGCGAGCTGTGCGACCGGATGCCCGGCACCTCCGGGGCGGCGTTCGAGGAGCAGATGTTCGGCCGGGCCGACCCGGACGTGCCCCGCGCCCGGTCGCGCCGCCGCTACCCGGTGGTGGCCGCGAAGATGCCCGGGCACCTGGCGCTGCTGCCGGGGCGGCTGCGGCGGTTGCGGGCCGAGGTGGACACCTGGTGGCGTTCCGCCGTCTTCCAGCGCGCCGAGGCCCCGGGGGTCCGGTTCCGGCAGGCCCAGGCGATGCTGCGCCGCTCGATGCGCCGGCACATGCTGGCCTCGCTGGCCGCTCAGGGCGGCTACGACCAGCTGGTCGCGCTGGCCGCCCGGGCCGGCCGACCGGGACTGGAGCTGCGGCTGGCCACCGGGTACGGCGGGATGGAGGAGACCGCGGTCAGCGCCGACCTGTGGGAGGTGTCCCGCGGTCGGCTGGCCCTCGACGGGTTCCTGGCCCGGCACGGCTACCACGGTCCGAACGAGGGCCAGCTGGCCAGCCGGTCCTGGCGGGAGGATTCCCGGGCGCTGACCGACCTGGTGACCCGCTACCGCGACCGCGCCGAGGCCGACGCCCCTCGGGCCCGCGAGCGCCGGCAGACCGCCGCCCGCCGCGACGCCGAGACCGAACTGCTGGCCGCACTGCCGGCCACCGCCCGTCCGGCCGCGCGGGCCACCCTGGCCGTGGCCCGCCGGTACCTGCCGCTGCGCGAGATCGGCAAGGCGGCGTTCCTGCAGTCGGTGGACGCCGGCCGGGCCGCCGCCCGGGAGCTGGGCGACCGGCTGGCGGCCGACGGCCGGATCGCCGACCCGGAGGACGTGTTCTTCCTGACCGGGCCCGAAGTCCTGAACCCCGGACCCGACCTCGCCGCCCGGGCCGCCGCCCGGAAGGCCACCCACGCGGGCTACCTGGAGCTGCAGCTGCCGGAGCGCTGGGTGGGGATGCCCTCGGCGATCCCGGCGGCCGCCGCCGGCGAACCGACCGCCACCGTCACCGGGGTCCCGGTCAGCCCGGGCGTGGCCGAGGGGACCGCCCGGGTGGTGCACGACCCGAACGAGGTGACCGACTTCGACCCCGGCGACGTCCTGGTCTGCGAGACCACCGACCCGAGCTGGGTGGTGCTGTTCCAGCTGGCCGGGGCGGCGGTGATCGACGTCGGCGGGGCGATGAGCCACGGCGCGATCGTGGCCCGCGAGCTGGGCCTGCCGTGCGTGATCAACACCCGGAGCGGCACCCGGACCGTCCCGGACGGCGCCCGGGTCCGGGTGGACGGCGCCGCCGGACGCGTCGAGATCTTGAACGACTGAGACGGAGGCTCACCTATGCCGCTGGACCACCACTCCCCCGAGCGGGACCTGCTCTATCCGCTGCCGGAGCCCGGCGAGCGCTGGCACCACCACCGCGTCTACACCAACTACTACGGCTTCACCCTCCCCGAGCCCGCCATCGGGGTGTTCACCTACCTGCGCGGGCAGCCGGCGTTCCCGCTCAGCCACGGCGGCGTGATGATCTTCCAGGGGCTGGACAACAACGACCCGCTGGACGCCGAGTTCCTCGACTACGAGATCTCCATGCCCTGGCCGGAGATCAAGGGCAACGCCGTCACCACCGCCAACGGGCTGCGCTTCGAGATCCTCGAACCCGGCCGCACCATCCGGCTGAGCTACACCAGCAACGACGGCGCCACCGCGATCGACGTGCTGGCCGAGGCGATCACCCCGATGATCGCCCGGGGCCACGTGATGTCCGGCGAGAGCGACCACTCCGGCGGCGAGCGCGAGCCCGGCGGGTTCGAGCAGTACATGCACTACACCGGCTCGCTCACCCTGCACGGCGTCCGGTACCCGGTGGACGCCCACGATGTGCGCGACCGGTCCTGGCACCAGCTGCGCACCGAACGCCAGGACGCGGTGCTGGCCCCGCCGATGGGCTGGACCCCGATGCACTTCGGCGAAGATCTGACCCTGCACCACGTCGGGTTCGAGGCGCCGGACCACGCCCCGCTGTGGACGTCCGTCTACGACCTGCCCCCGGAGAAGATCAAACCGATCGCCGGCTGGGTGTACGACGCGGCCGACGGCAAGGCGCTGAGCATCGTGCGCACCCGGCGCGAGGTGCACGACCGGCACCCGGTGTCGTTCATGCCCACCGCGCAGACCCTGGAGATCGAGGACGAGAGCGGCCGGACCCGCACCTTCACCGGCGAGGCGCTGGCCGCCGGCCACCTGCCGATGTGGCCGAACACCAACATGCGCGGCGCGGTGTACCGCTGGACCGACCAGGACGGCCGCACCACCCACAGCCTTACCCAGGAGCTGTGGTTCGACCGCTGGCAACGGGCCGCGAAGCAGCGCCGAGGAGCACGACGATGAACCGCAACGCGCACCGCAACCAGCTGATCTGCGCCTACAGCGGGTTCGCGTTCGTGCTGCTGTTCCTGGTCGGGTTCTGGCCGATCGCCGGGTTCGTCCCGCCGCCCTCGCCGGGCAACAGCGCCGAGGTCACGGCGGCGTTCTTCGCCGAGCACACCCTGCGCATCCGGATCGGAATGTGGGTGACCATGGTCGGCTGCGCGCTGGTGGCGTCCTGGACGGTGGCGGTGAGCGCCCAGCTGCGCCGGATCGACGGCGCCGAGACGCTGGCCCAGCTGCAGCTGATCCTGGGCGCGCTGCTGACCATCGAGTTCCTCATCCCGGTGATGATCTGGCAGGCCGCCGCGTACCGTCCCGACGGCGACCCGGAGATCACCGCCCGCTACAACGACCTGGCCTGGCTGGTCTTCCTCGGCCCGGCATGCCCGCTGCCCGGCCGACCCGGACGCCGACCGGCTGCCGGTCAGCCGCTGAGGGCGGCGGCCAGTTTCTCCCCGAGCCGGGTCAGGGTGGCCCGGTCGGCGGCGATCCCGGGCTGCCAGGGCAGCCCGAGCCGGTCCCTGGTCTTGTCCCGGTAGCGCGGGATCACGTGCAGGTGGAAGTGGAACACCGACTGCCAGGCGACGGCGCCGCAGTTGTTGAGCAGGTTCACCCCGTCCGCGCCGAACTCGGCGACCGCGGTCCGGGCGATGCGCTGGCCGGCCAGGGTGACGGCGGTGAGGTCCTCGGCCGAGATCTCCATCAGGTCGGTGCTGTGCCGCTTCGGTACGACGACCAGGTGCCCGTCGGAGGCCGGGTTGATGTCCATGAAGGCGTAGGTGGTGTCGTCCTCGGCCACCTTCACGCTGGGAATGGCGCCGGCCACGATGCCGCAGAACAGGCACTGATCGCTCATGGTCCCCGACCCTAGCCGCGGGCACCGGTGAGGGTGACCAGCAGGCCGGGGTGGTCGGTGCTGCCGCGCAGGTCGACGAGGCGCGAGCCGGCGACGGTGTACCCCACGCCGACCACGTGCTGCGGGCCGCCGTCGTCGACCTGCCCGGACCCGGCCGGGAGGCACGAGCGCAGGCCGGGGTCGCCGGCGCGGAGGTTGAGGTCGCCGGCCACCACCACCGGCCGATCCGTCGGGACGACCGTGCCGAACAGGGACCGGCACTGGGCGGCCGCGACGTCCGCGTCGGTGTCGGCCAGGTGCGCGGTGCACGCAGTGATGGGTGACCCGGCCACGACGTCGACGCACAGCCACGCCCGATCCTCGGGATCCGCGCCGTCCTGCACCGCGAAGGTCCCGCCGCCGGGTGGGGATCCGGGCACGGCCGGCCATCGGGAGACGATGCCGATCCCGAACCGCTCCCCGTTGCCGCACCGCCAGGCCTGCCCGGTCCGCCGGTCGAGTGCCGGCTGGAACGCCCGGACCGCCGCCTCACCGAGGGCCCGGAGATCGTCCTCGCAGATCTCGTTCAGCGTCACCAGGTCGGGCCGCTCGGCACCGATCACCGCCGCCGCCTCGGCCGTCGACCGGCCGGTGTGGCAGCCCGCGATGCCGCTGTTGCACAGGTTCAGCTGCAGTACCCGCACCGGCGACCGGTCGGCCGGGTCGGGCCCGGCGCACCCGGCCAGGCCCGCGAGCAGCCCGGCGATCACCAGCCGCCCCAGCCCCGAGCTACCCACCGAGCGTCGGTCCCCGGTCAGCCGGCCGGCGCGGGTGGCCTCACGGCGCCACCAGCGGGTTGCGCAGCTCACCGATCCCGTCGGCCCAGGTCACCAGGGTCTGACCGGGTGCGAGGAAGCGCTTCGGGGTCCGGCCCATGCCGACCCCGGCCGGGGTTCCGGTGAAGATCAGGTCGCCGGGCAGCAGCGGGAGCACCGCCGACAGCCGGGCGATCAGCTCCGGCACCGGGAAGATCAGGTCCGAGGTGCGGCCCTTCTGCAGCACCTCTCCGTCGCCGAGCGCGCAGCCCAGCTCGATGTCGTCCGGGTCAGCCAGCTCGTCCGGGGTGACCAGCGCCGGGCCGGTGGGGCCGAACCCGGGGAAGGACTTGCCCAGCGAGAACTGCGGCACCGGTCCGGCCAGCTGCAGCGTCCGCTCGGACAGGTCCTGGCCGACCATCACCCCGGCCACCCGGGCCCAGGCGTCCTCGGCGGCCACCCGCTCGCAGCGCTGGCCGAGCACCACGACCAGCTCGACCTCCCAGTCGGTGGTGCCCCCGGCCGGCAGCGTCACCGGGGTGCCCGGGCCGGTGAGGCAGCTGGCGAACTTGGTGAACACCACCGGCTGCTCCGGCTCCGGCGCGCCGGACTCGGCGGCGTGCGCGCGGTAGTTCAGGCCGATGCCGAACACCTGGCGCGGCTCGGGCACCGGCGGGCCCCAGCCCGCACGGTCCGACGACGCCGCCGTCGCCTCGGGCTCGGAGGCGGCGGCCCAGTCCCGGAACGCCGGCCACGCGTCGAGCACCGCCGCCGGGGCCGGCCCGAACCGGCCGCCGCTCGCGGTGGCCACGTCGACCAGCCCGTCTCCCACCACCAGGCTCGCCCGGCCCCCCACGTTGGCCATCCGCATCCGACGTCCTCCTAGCCTCCGGTCCGCACCCCCATCATGGGGGACGGTAGCCGGCGAAGCCGGCGGGGTGGGGCAGGCACAGTGGACCGAGGCCGGGTCTACCGGGCGGAACGCGCCAGCAGCGCCAACTCCACCCGGGACTGGCAGCCGGTGGTGGCCAGGATCCGGCTGACGTACTTCTTCACGCTGTCCTCGGCCAGCGAGAGGGCCTGCGCGATCTCGGCGTTGGACAGCCCGTCGGCGATCAGCCGGACCACCTCCCGCTGCCGCTCGGACAGTCCGGAGAGCCCGGACAGCCCCGACGCCCGTCCGGCGGTCACCGGGAGGTGCCGGCAGATCGCGGACAGCTGCCGGCTGAGCAGCCGCAGGGTGGCCAGCTCGCTCGGGCCGATCTTGCCCGGGTCGGGGTCGAACATGCCGATCAGCGCGGTGTGCCCGCCGGGGAGCTCCAGCCGAACCGCCGTGGCCGACTCCATCCCCCAGGTCGCGTGCAGGAAGTGCCGCACGTACGCCTCGGCGGCCCGGGGCAGCACCCCGATCGCGTCCAGCTCGGCCAGCGACGACACCCCGCTGGACACCAGCTGTCGCATGGCCACCGGGGTGCCGAAGATGTCGTAGCGGCACCAGCGTTCCTGGTACTCCGGCAGCATCCGGGTGGTGTGGCCCTCGGTGAGCGGGCTGGCGTCGCCGAACACGTTGTGGAAGGTGGCGCCGGCGAACACCGACACGTGCCGCACCCCGAAGTGGTCGATCAGCGCGCCGGCGACCTGGTCCTTGAACTCGGCCACCGAGGGCGCCCGGTCGCAGCGGGCCAGGACGTCGAACGCCCGCTGGTAGTCCGCCGCCCCGAGGTGCGGCCGCCCGGGGCGGACCACACGTACCGGTGTGCAACGGGTCACATTCGCAGCGTACATGCGGCCACGCGGCCCCCGCAGGACCCGGAGCAACTGTCCACCTACGTGCACTGGGGCCGCCCCGGCCCGCTGCCTAGCGTCGACGGCGGCGAACGAGAGGGGTTCGGGCATGTCCGAGGGTGCGGCGGTCCCGGCGCCGAAGTGGGGCTCGACCGAGATGCTGCCGCTGCCGGCCCGGTTCAACGGCGCGGTGCGGGCGCTGGCCGCCGAGCGGGCCGCCCGGCTCACGGCGGGCGGGACGGCCTGGCGGGACGTGGTCTTCGACCGGCAGTTCGAGCTGTTCGGGACCGACGACGCGCGGGCGGTGGAGCGGGCGGCGCTGGACGACGGCTACCGCTTCGAGTACTCCGCCGTGGTGTCGCTGGAGTCCGAGCCGGACAAGTACAAGCACCCGGAGAAGGCCGCGCCGACGGCCGCGAGAGACGACCCCGGGACCGACGGCCGCCGCCAGGTCGGCGTGGGCGACAACGTGATCCGCAAGCCGGCCACCGTCACCGGCCCGGTCGCCCTGGTCCGGACCATCGACCAGGTCATGCACTTCCTGGACGAGGGCGTCCCGCCCGGCACCATCGCGGTGATCGACGACTCCGGCGGCACCCTCACCGCGCCGATCATCGAGGAGTTCGCCGGGGTGATCTGCCTGGGCGGCACCATCCGGTCGCACCTGGGGATCCTGGCCCGCGAGTACGACGTGCCGACGCTGATGAACTGCCGGATCGACGGGCTGGAGGACGGCGACCAGGTGGAGCTGGAGGTCACCGCCACACCCCCGGCGGCCGACGCCTACGAGACCGGGGACACCGGGCACGCCCGGATCTGGCGGCTGGAGGAGTAGATGGAGCTCACCTACCGGCGGCTGCTGGAGACCAACAACTACCTGCGGCAACTCTCCGACACCACGTACTGGCTGTGCATCACCCGCACCGTCCAGGAGTCGAAGCTGTTCCCGATGAACCCGTACATGCTGCTCAGCTACCTGAACAGCTTCTACCGGCTGCCCACGCTGCTGCGCGAGGTCGACGCGGCCACCCCGGCCGAGGAGCTGGGTGACCGGGCCCGCGAGGTCAGCCTCAAGGTGGACACCGTCAACGCCGCCTGGGGCATGCCGGCGTTCTACCTGATCGGCCGCGAGATGCTGATCAACTGGGGATTGCTGCGGGCCGGGGACGCGGTGGACGACGTGGTGGACGTGCTGGACTTCTCCCGCCGGTTCAACCTGGCCTACCACCGCAACGACGGGCACCTGACCAACAAGGAGTTCGGCGAGCGCTCCCAGTTCCTGCCCGAGCGCACCCTGCAGGTGTTCGAGGCCGACCTGCACGGCGTCACCCCCGGCGACCGGCTGCACACCGCGGCCACAAAGCTGATGGCCCAGCTGTCCCAGTACGCGTTCCTGGCCCACTGCGAGTGCCGGATCGGGCTGCACAACTCCGGGCCGTACCAGTTCGGCGGCAACCGGCAGCTGCTGGTCCGGGACTTCTTCGACCTCACCGAGGGCGACTACCCCTGGCTGGACGGCATCGCCGGCGGGCTGCCGCACAACAACCTGACCATCCCGATCGTGTTCAAGGACACCAGCTTCCACCTGGTGGACGACTGGGCGTCGTTCGAGGCCGAACCCGGCTACGACGCGGCCAACATCGTCGCGGTCGGGATGTACACCTCGGACGCGCTGACCGACGGCTACGTCCAGGTCGGCATGGAGTCCGCCGAGCAGCTCGCCGAGACCATGGAGCAGTACCGGGAGGTGCTCAACCAGGCCACCGCCGACCTGTGGAAGCGGATCGCCACCTGGACCCGGGAGCAGATGATCGACGCCGGGGCGCTGGTCTACTCCTCGGTGGCCAAGGACTTCGCCCACCTGGCCGGCACCTACCGCCAGGACGACTGGCTGCTGATCGACGAGCGGGCCCAACGGTTCAAGCCGCTGCTCAACGACGAGTACGGCCGCGACGGGCTGGGCGAGATGGTCGGGCTGCTCGGCTTCCCGCACCAGAAGGCCAACGAGTACACGATGGCCCGCTACACCGGGCTGAACCAGAACATGCTCACCGGGCTGCCGTACTCGGTGCTGGCCGGGGACGATGTGGCTCCGACCTGCGGTTCCTCGCTGACCGGCTCGACGTCGTTGCCGCCGAAGACCGGGCTGTGGACGACCAGCGCGGGCCGGTTGGAGATCGACGACTACAACGCGCGGGCGCGCGGGTTCACCCCGGCGGTGCTGGACGGCCGTCACCGGTACCTGGACGAGGAGTGGGTGAAGTGGAACCACTCGACGCCCGAGGCCGACGAGCTGTACCGGCTCACCCAGCGCGGCTCGCGGAACCTGGAGGGTCGCGGGTCCGGGCTGCTGCGCGCTGATCTACCCGGCGCTGACCTGCCCGGTGCCCCGACGTGATGCAGATCGGGGACCTGATCCAGCGGGCCGGGCGGCAGTTCGGGGCCGCGCCGGCGCTGGTCGAGGACGGCCGGACGGTGAGCTTCGCCGAGTTCGACCGGCTCACCGACCGGCTCGGGCACGCGCTCATCGGTCGAGGGCTGGCGGCCGGGGACCGGGTGGCGGTGCTGCTGCCCAACGGCGTCGACGGGGTGGTCGTCTACTACGCGCTGGCCAAGGCCGGGCTGGTCCGGGTACCGCTGAACACCCGGGAGACCCCGCACGAGCACGGTTTCAAGATCTCCGACTCGCAGGCGCGGGCGCTGGTGTACGCGGGCACGCCCTCGGCCGAGGTCGAGATCATGATCGACGCCGGGGAGCTGCCCGGGCTGATCGCCGCCGCCCCGGACGGCCCGTGCGACGTGCGCCGCGACCCGGACGAGCCGCTGCGGCTGGCCTACACCGGCGGCACCACCGGGCAGCCCAAGGCGGTGGTGCTGACCACCCGGAGCGAGCTGGCCGAGGTGGCGAACTTCCTGGTCGACCTGCTGCCCGACCTGGGTCCGGAGTCGGTGATGCTGCACGCCGCGCCGATCACCCACGGCAGCGGCGCGTTCTTCCTGCCGCACCTGGTCAAGGGCGCGGCCAACGTGATCCTGCCGAAGTTCACCCCGTCCGCGTTCGTGGCCGCCGCCCGACGCCACCGGGCCACCAGCACGTTCATGGTGCCGACGATGATCGGCATGCTGCTCGAGGAGCCGTCGCTGGACGGGCTGTCTCTGGAACGGCTCTGCTACGGCGGGGCGCCGATCGCCACCAGCCTGCTGCAACGCGGTCTGGACCGGCTCGGACCGGTGTTCGCCCAGCTCTACGGGCAGGCCGAGGCGCCGCTGGCGATCACCTGCCTGCAGCCGTGGGAGCACACGCCGGAGCGGCTGACCTCGGCCGGCAAGCCGTACACCTTCGTCGAGGTGGACGTCCGGGACGGTGACGGCCGCTCGCTCGGCCCGGACGAGGTCGGCGAGGTGCTCACCCGGGGCCCGCACACCCTGCGCGAGTACTGGCGCCGCCCCTCGGAGACGGCGGCCACCAAGGACCCGGACGGCTGGGTGCACACCGGCGACATCGGCCGCTGGGACGCCGAGGGCTACCTGCACCTGCTCGACCGCCGGCACGACGTGATCATCTCCGGCGGCTACAACGTCTACCCCCGCGAGGTGGAGGACGTGCTGCTCAGCCACCCGGCGGTGCGGGAGGCGGCGGTGGTCGGGCTGCCGGACGACACCTGGGGCGAGCGGGTCAGCGCCGCGATCGTCACCCGCTCGTCGGGCGTCGATCCGGCCGAGATCGGCGAGTACTGCGCCGGGCGGCTGGCCGGGTTCAAGCGGCCGCGCACGGTGCGGATCTGGCCGGAGCTGCCCACCAGCCCGGTGGGCAAGTCGCTGCGCCGCGAGGTGCGCACCCGGATGCTCGCCGGGGAGGAGAACCCATGACCGACACGACCGACACCGAGGTCCCGGACTCGGTGACCCTGCGCGAGGTCCGCGAGATCGTCCGGACGTTCCAGGAGTCCGGCTGGCGGTCGATGACATGCGAGCTGCGCGGGCTGCGCATCGTGCTGGGCAAGGACGGCCGTCCGGGCGGGACGGCGGCGGCGGATCCGCCGGGCGCTGGCGCCGGCCCGGCCGGAGACCCGGCGGGTGGGGCGTCGGCCGGGTCCTCGTCGGGCATCGCCTCGGCCGCGTCGGCGCCGCCCGCGTCGAGTACGCCCGCCGAGGCCGATCCGGAGGGCTGCGTGGCTGTCCGCTCCCCCGCCGTCGGCTCCTTCTGGGTCGCGCCCAGCCCCGGCCAGCCACCGTTCGTGCAGGTCGGCGACACCGTGACCGAGGACCAGCAGCTGGCCATCGTCGAGGTGATGAAGCTGATGAACCCGGTGCTGGCGGCCACCGCCGGCGAGGTGGTCCGGGTCTGCGCGGCCAACGCCGCGCTGGTCGAGTACGAGCAGGTGCTGTTCTGGGTCCGGCCCCGATGACCAGCCCGGCGGCCCTCGCCCCGGGCGCCGTCGAGAGGACGCCGATCCGCCGGGTGCTGGTGGCCAACCGGGGCGAGATCGCCGTGCGGGTGGTCCGGGCCTGCCGGTCGCTGGGTCTGGAGAGCGTCGTGGTCACCTCCACCGCCGACCGGGACGGCCTGGCCGCCCGGCTGGCCGACCGTGCCGTCTGCATCGGACCGCCACCCGCCGGGCAGAGCTACCTGGCCATCCCGTCGGTGCTGTCCGCCGCGCTGGGCACCGGGTGCGACGCCGTGCACCCCGGCTACGGGTTCCTCTCCGAGAACCCGGACTTCGCCGCCGCCTGCGTGGCGAACGGCCTGATCTTCGTCGGGCCCCGGCCGGAGGCGGTCGCCGAGGCCGGGGACAAGGCCCGGGCCCGCCGGCTGGCGGAGAAAGCCGGCATCCCCACGCTGTCCGGCAGCCCGGTGCTCGACTCCGCCGAGGCGGCGATCGAGCAGGCCGGCGAGCTGGGCTACCCGCTGCTGGTCAAGGCGGCCGCCGGCGGCGGCGGTCGGGGCATGTCGGTGGTCGAGGACGCGTCCGAACTGCGCCGGCGGTGGCCTGCCGCAGCGTACGAGGCCGAGACCGCGTTCGGCGACGGGCGGCTGTACCTGGAGCGGTTCGTCCGCCACGCCCGGCACATCGAGGTGCAGGTACTCGGCGACCGGTACGGGCACGTGGTGCACGTCGGCGAGCGGGACTGCACCCTGCAGCGCCGGCACCAGAAGGTGGTCGAGGAGTCCCCCGCGCCGAACCTCCCCGAGGACGTCCGTCAGGACATCCGAGCCAGCGGGGTGGCGTTCGCCGAGGCCCTGGAGCTGGACAGCGCGGGCACCGTCGAGTTCATCTTCGATGCGGATACGCGTGCCTATTCCTTTCTCGAGTTCAACGCCCGGATCCAGGTGGAGCACCCGGTGTCCGAGCTGGTGTCCGGGATCGACCTGGTCGCCGAGCAGCTCCGGGTCGCGTCCGGCGAGCCGCTGAGCATCACCCAGGACGGGATCGAGCTGAAAGGCCACGCGGTCGAGGTCCGGATCACCACCGAGGACCCGGCCCGCGGCTTCACCCCGCACCCCGGCACGGTCACCACCTGGGTGCCGCCCGAAGGCCCGGGCATCCGGGTGGACAGCCACTGCGAGCCCGGCTACACGGTCACCCCGTACTACGACTCACTGCTGGCCAAGATCATCGCGCACGGCCAGGACCGGCCAGAAGCCATCGACCGGATGGTGACAGCGCTCGACGAGCTGCGGGTCGACGGCGTGCCCACCACCCGGGAGTTCTGCCGCGCCGCCCTGGACCATCCGGACTTTCGGGCCGGCCGGGTCACCACCGACTGGATCGCCGAACACGGCCTGCCCGACTACCTGAAGGAGCGCGGATGAGCTACCTGGACTGCGCGCCGCGCACCGAGGGCGGCGGCCGCAAGAAGATCGACGTCATCGACCAGACGCTGCGCGACGGCCCGCAGAGCTGGTGGGGCATGAAGATGCGCAAGGACATGGGCCTGCCCATCGCCGCCGAGCTGGACCGCTCCGGGTTCCACACCATCGACCTGGTCGGCAGCTCGATCTTCGAGGTGCTGGTCCGGCACTGCAAAGAGGACCCCTGGGACCAGCTCATCTCGCTGTCCAAGGCGATGCCGCGCACCACTGTCCGGGCCGGCACCCGCAGCAACGGCATCGTCACCTTCGGGCTGACCGCCGACAGCGTCATGGACCTCTGGGTGCAGCGGCTCTGCGCGCACGGCATCGGCAGCTTCTGGATCTACGACGGGCTGTTCAACACCGACAAGATCGGCCGGCTGGTGAAGACCGCGCAGGCGCACGGGGCCGAGGCCATCCCGTGCATCCTCTACGCGGACAGCCCGTTCCACACCGACGAGTACTACGCCGCGCGCACCCGGGAGCTGGTGGCGCTCGGCGCGGACGGCATCGAACTGGAGGACGCCGCCGGGCTGCTCACCCCGGCCCGGGCCCGCACCCTGGTCACCGCGATCAAGCAGGCGGCCGGCGAGCTCCCGGTGGAGATCCACTTCCACAGCAACAACGGGATGGCCCCGCTGAACTACCTGGAGGGGCTGCTGGCCGGCGCCGACCGGGTGCACAGCGCCAGCCGCCCGCTGGCCGCCGGGGTGTCCCTGCCATCCAACGAGAACACCCTGGCCAACCTGCGCTACGCCGGGTTCGAGGTGGACGTCGACGAGTCCTGCTTCGGGCCGGTGGCGGAGCACCTGCTGCGGGTGGCCGAGTACGAGGCGCTGCCGGTCGGCCAGCCGGCCGAGTTCGCCCTGTACCTGTACCGCCACCAGCTGCCCGGCGGGATGACCGGCACCTTCCGCAACCAGCTGGCCGACCGGGGCATGGCCGACCGGTTCGACGAGGTGCTCGACGAGATGTCCCGGGTGCGCGAGGAGCTGGGCTACCCGGTGATGGCCACCCCGTTCTCCCAGCTGGTCGGCACCCAGGCGGTGCTGAACGTGGTCACCGGCAAGCGGTACTCGGTGGTGCCGGACGAGGTGCTGATCTACGCGCACGGGTTCTACGGCAGGCCCGTCGCGCCGCTGGACCAGAACGTGCTGGACACCATCATGGCCACCCCGAAGGCGAAGAACTACCGGGACTGGGAGCCACCGCAGCCGTCGCTGGCCGAGCTGCGCCAGCGGTTCGGCCGCGACATCTCCGACGACGAGCTGATCCTGCGGCTGCTGGTGCCCGAGCACGACATCGACGTCATGCGGGCCACCCCGAAACGCACCCGCGACTTCGCCCCGACCACCCGGGAGGGCCGGTTCATCCGGGAGCTGATCGACACCTCGGTCGGCGCCTACCTGCAGATCTCCGGGGCCGGGTTCGAGCTGACCCTGGAAGGGGACCACTGATGAGCACCGAACTCGGCGTGGGCCGCCCGACCAAACGCCGGGCCGGGTCGGCCGTCGGTGGGCTACCGGTGGCCGACCCCCGCCCGGTGCTCTCCGACGGCGCCATCGAAGGCGCCCGATGCACGGCCTGCCGGTACCCGGTGGCGCAGCGGGAGATCCCGTGGTGTCCGGTGTGCGGCGAGGCGCTGGCCGACGAGCGGTTCGCGGTCACCGGGACCGTGTGGTCGTCCACCGTGGTGGCCATCCCGGTCGGGCAGCGGAAGCCGCCGTTCGGGCTGGCCTACCTGGACCTGGACGACGGGCCCCGGCTGCTGGTGCACCTGGCCGACCCGGCGGTGGTCCCGCCGGGCACCCGGCTGCGGATCACCGGCACCGAGCACGGCGACCTGATCGCGGGAGCGCAAGAATGAACCAGCCGATGATCTGGGGCGTCGGGACCTCGGCGTACGGGCTGTTCCCGGAACGGCGGGTGGAGTCGCTGGCCTGGGACGCGGTGGCCGAGGCGGTCCGGGACGCCGGCATCCGCCCCCGGGACATCGACGCGATCGTGGTCGGCTCGGTGTTCGGGCCGCCCGGGGTGGCCACCCGGGTGCAGCGCGGCATCGGCGTCCCGGGCGTGCCGATGTGGACCGTCGAGAACGCCTGCGCGTCCGGGACCAGCGCCTACCACGAGGCCGTCGAGGCGGTCCGGCTCGGCCGGTTCGGCTGCGTCCTGGTGCTCGGGGTGGACCAGATGTCCACGCTGTTCTCCGGAGCGATCGTGCCCGAGGCGACCGACCCCGAGGGCGCCGCGTCGCTGCCGCTACCCGGGCTCTACGCCCTGGCCGCCCAGCGGTACGTGCACGAGTTCGGCGTCACCCCGGAACAGCTGGCGGCGGTGGCGGTCAAGAACAAGCGCAACGGCCTGGACAACCCGCGCGCCCAGCTCCGCAACCAGGCGCCGAGCGTCGAGGACGTGCTCGGCTCCCGGATGATCGCCGAACCGCTGACCTTCCTGCAGTGCTGCCCGACCAGCGACGGCGCCGGCGCGGTGATCGTCGGCGGCGACCGCGGCCACCCGGACGACCTGGTGGTCGAGGCGTCGGCCATGGTCTCCGGGGCGCTGTGGGACCACCGGTCGGCCGACGTCTGGGGTTACGCGTCCGTGGCCCGGGCGGCGGAGCGGGCCTTCGCCCAGGCCGGCCGGACACCCGCCGAGATCGATGTGATGGAGGTGCACGACGCCTTCACCATCGGCGAGATCGTCACGCTGGAAGCCCTCGGGTTCGCCGAGCGGGGCAAGGGCGCCGAGCTGGCCCCGTCCGGGCACACCACCCGGGACGGCGCGCAGCCGGTGAACCCCAGCGGCGGGCTGCTCTCCCGGGGCCACCCGCTGGGCGGCACCGGCACCGCGCAGCTGGCCGAGATCGCCTGGCAGCTGCGCGGGCGGGCCGGGGCCCGGCAGGTGGCGCGGGCCCGGGTGGGGCTGGTGGAGACCATGGGCGGCGGCGCGGCCGGGATGGACGGCAACGCCTGCGTGGTCACCATCCTCTCGGCCCGGACGTAGGGCCCGGACCTAGACGCCTCTAGTCTCGGCGGATGATCACCCCGCTCCCCCGTGACGTCCCCGGCTGCCGCGCGGCCGAGGAACGCGGCGAGGACCTGCGCTACCTGATGTTCTGGGGCCACCGCCCGGCCGCCGACGGCCGGATCACCGCGTCCTGCCTGTCCCAGTGGTGGCGGTCCGGGTTCACCCTCGACGGGGTCGGCTACGCCTCGGCGGAGCACGCGATGATGGCCGGCAAGGCGCGGGTGTTCGGCGACGCGGACGCCGAGGCCCGGGTGCTGGCCGACCCCGACCCCCGCGCGGCGAAGGCCGCCGGACGCACCGTCCGCGGGTTCGACGCCGAGGTCTGGGCCGACCGGGCCTACGACATCGTGGTGGCGGCGAACGTGGCGAAGTTCGGCCAGAACCCCGAGCTGGGGGCCTACCTCCTCGGCACGGCCGGCCGGGTGCTCGTCGAGGCCAGCCCGGACGACCGGATCTGGGGCATCGGGCTGGCCGCCGCCGACCCGGGGGCCGCGTCGGCGGCCACCTGGCGGGGCACCAACCTGCTCGGCTTCGCCCTGATGGACGCCCGGGACCGGATCACGCCCTGACGTCGGCCGAGCCCTGACCGGCGGCGGCCACCTCGACCCGGTACTCCAGCGGGGCCACCGAGGGCGCCGACGGGACGGTGACCGTGACGACCGCCGGGCCCGCTGCCACCCCGCGCAGGCCCTTCGCGTTAGCCCGACCGGCCCGGTTGACCCGCACCACCACCGCCCCGTCGGGTTCGAACGCGGCGGCCCCTGATGCCTCGAACCGGACGTCCACCTCGAGCACCGTCACCCCCTGCTCGTCGACCGGGCGGACCTGTGGCCACCCGTCGAGCGTCTGGTCGACGAGCAGGGAGTGCGGCTGGTCGAGGTCGCTGAGGGGCTGCAGGCCGTGTACGTCGGATGCGCTCATGACCCACACTCTGCCGGATCGATCAACAGAGCGGCCGGATCGATCACCGGGGCAGCCGGATCGATCACAGGAACGAGCTGTCCCGGGTCAGGCCGTAGCGGGGGTGCTCGCCGATCACCATGGACTCGAAGTCGCCGTAGCCCACCGCGTCGCCCTCCCGGACCCGGATCGCGCAGTCCCGCAGCTGGTGCACCTCGCGGGCAGTCTCCGGGTCGGAGGTGTCGGCGTACCGCTCCCCGTCCAGGTAGGGCGCGCCCTGCCACTGGCCGTGCCGGCGGCCGTGGAAGCCGAAGTAGAGCGCGGTGCCGAGGTGGAAGCCGGTGTCGCCGAGCGGTTCGATCTCGATGGTCCGGGTCTCCCCCCAGCCGGCGTCGAAGGTGAGCTTGCCGCCGAGCAGCCGCCGGTTCACCGGGTCGTACTTCAGCTCGTCCCGGATGCCCTGCAGCGGGGTCTGGGTGCCGTCCGACTCGTTGACGAACCCGGAGAAGTAGGTGATCTCCCCGTCCACCCACTGCAGGTAGTGGTGGATCTCGTAGCTGGTGCCGTCGGGCCGGGTGAAGTACATCGGGGACCAGGTGAGGATGAAGTTCTGCTCCAGCCGCTCCGGGCGGTACACGTCGCCGGGCGGGTCGCCGACGTCCATCCGCACGCCCCAGGAGTGGTCCCGGAACCCGAAGGTCGAGGCGTCGTCCAGCTCGATCTTCTCCCCGTCCAGCCAGATGTGCCCGGACACGGTCATCGCCTGGTGGTAGCGCAGCAGGTCCGAGCAGATCCGGAACCCGACCGGTTCCCGCTGGGCGTCCTTGGCCTCCAGGAACGCCGGGTGCACGGCGGTGGCGGTGACGTCGAAGCGCAGCGGCAGGACGTCGTTCGCCGCGAGGGTGAACCGGACCGTCTTCAGCGGCTCCAGCACCTCGTAGTCGATCGGCCCGGCGCCGGCCCGGTCCGGGTCCTCGGACAGCAGCCGCCCGGCCCGCACGGTCAGCTGCTCGGTGCCCCGGGAGATCCCGGCGAAGGCGTCCAGCACGTTGCGGTTGTGGTACTTGCCGATGCCGGCGTTGACCTGGATCGAGCCGTCCTTGGCGAACAGCGTGGTCCAGATCTTCTCGGTCCAGGAGATGTCGGCCTGGCCGATCGTCGCGAACGTCTCGGGCGTCTGGTGGCAGAGCATCTCGTCGGCGGGCACGATCTTCTGCATCGACTGGCGCATCCGGGACTCCTATCGGGTCGTCACTCAGCGGATCGGGGAGAACGATCCGGGCAGGTTGTTGGCGACCACCGCACCTCCGAAGATCGCGGCGGCGCGGTCGTCGTCGTCCAGCGGGTCGGGGTGGAGGGCCAGGGTGTCCGGGTGCGGCGACCAGTCGGGAAGGTCGACCCCGGCGACGGCGGCGAACGGCCGCAGCCCGGAGGTGTACATCCGGGTGGCGGCGAAGATCCGCTCCCGGCGGTCCATGGACATGAACGTCCGGTAGAGCTGCACGTGCGCCCGGCTGAGCTCGTCCAGCGGGCCCTCCCACTCGTCCGGCTCCAGCCTGGTGCGGCGGCCATCCGCGTCGACGCCGTAGACGGCGGCCTCGGTGACCCGGGTGAGCAGCTGGTCGGGCTCGGTGAACGTGGTGCCCCAGTCGTTGATCTCGAACTCGGTGAACGCCCCTGGGTCGAAGGTCAGCGCCAGGGTCAGCCCGGCGTACGGCGGGCGCAGGTCGCGGGCCCACGGGTAGTCCCAGGCGCTCGGGCCCAGGGACAGGAAGTCCCGGACCACCACCGCCCGACCGTCGGCCAGCGGGTAGGGCCCGGAGTCGCACACCCCGACCCGGGACTCGCAGAAGTACAGGAAGGTGTAGCCGGAGACGGTGGCGTTGAGCCGTTTGAGCAGCTTCGCCGATCCATCGTCCAGGGGTGCGCCGCCCGCGACCAGCTCGTCCACCACGGGCGGCGGCAGGTAGCGGTTGGTGAACCCGGCGTCCTTGTAGTCGAGGGTGCCGTCGCCGCGGTGGGCGAGGGTCAGCCGCCGCCAGAAGTCCACCACGGTGCGGATCTCCTCGGTCCGCTCGTCCGGACGCAGCCGGCCCATGGTGATCAGGCACTCCCGGCCGGTCAGGTAGTGGTAGCCGACCATCCAGATCCACAGCGGGCTGACCAGCCCCGGCGCCTCCCGGAGCCGGCGGCCGATCTCCTCGGCGGGCATCGCGGCGTCGATCGCGGCCACCCGCGCCGGGTAGCTGTGGAAGTCCTCGATCACCGACAGGGACATGTACGGCAGCATCGGGAACAGCTCGGAGGTGAACCCGGAGCGGCGGGTCATCTCCGGCTTGAACGCCCGCCCCATGTGCCCGACCAGGTCGTCCAGCCGGTCGTCGTCCAGCGGCTCGGCGATCAGCCGGTCCAGCGCGGCGGCGTCCACGACCAGGTCGAAGTCCTTCACCGCGATCTCGTCGCCGACCCGCCGGACGTACTCCCACCAGCCCTCCGGGCCGGCGAGCTCCGCATGTCGCGTCGGGGGGTTCCGCACCTCGGGTCGGCGAGTTCCGCGTTCGACGTCAGCGGCCGGCTCCGGCTCGGTCCAGACCGACGGCTTCCCGGTGCTGATCAGGCCGGTTCCGGCGTCGGCGGACAGGGTGAGCGCGACGCCGTCCGGGAGCAGCTCGGGCAGCTCGGCGCCCAGCACGCACGGCACCTCGAACTCCCGGGACACGATGGCCAGGTGGCTGCGCAGCGTCCCGGTGCGGCAGACCACCCCGGCCAGCCGGCCCAGGATCGGCGACAGGAACGTGGTGCCACCCGACTCGACCAGGGCGATCGTCGACTCCAGCTCGTCGTCGGAGTCCACCGCGTCGATCACGTCGTCCGGGGAGCGGAAGTTGCGCAGCGTCCCGCCGACCGGGGTGAACGGGTACGCGGCGACCCCCTTACCGATCACCGACATCGCCTACACCCCGAGCGGCCGGAAGCAGCCGTCCCGATCGCCCGGCACGAACACCCCGCCGATCAGCTCCAGCGCCACCGCCGGGTCGGCGAACCGGGCGTAGTCCGCCGCGATCCGGGGCGTCACCGACCAGTCGATGTCGTCGTAGCACCCGGCCAGCCGGGCCCAGCTCTTCAGCTTCCAGGCGTACATCTGGGTGGCGTAGAGGTTGCGCTGCTCCGGATCGGTCTCGGCCAGCCGCTGGTAGAGCGCCCGGTGCGCCTTGCGGATGGCGGCGGTGGCCGCGTCGATCTCGGCCGGCTCCAGCGGGCGCAACGCGCCACCGTCGTTCACGAACACCCTCGTCGCGATGATGTCGGCCTGGTAGTCGCTGGGCGAGAACCAGGCGGTGCCCCAGACGTTGTTGTCCATCCGCACCGAGCCGGGCAGCCGGTGGGCGATCACGAAGTGGTGGAACGGCAGGGTCTCCCGGATCCCGTCCAGCCAGGGGAAGTCGCCGTCCCGGTCCGCGCAGGTCTCCCGCAGGGCCAGGAAGGTGCCGTCCTCCAACGGGTACGGGCCGGTGTCACAGACCGCGGTGCGGGCGTCGCAGTTCTCCAGGAAGGCGTACGCGGTCAGCCGGGCCACGAACTTGCGGATGGCCGACTTGGTGCCCGGTTCGGCCGGGTGCAGCGCGTCCACGATCTCGCCGAGCAGCCGGTCGCCGACCACGTGCGAGCTGTTGGCCGGCTCGGCGTCCATGTTGAACAGCACCCCGTCGGTGCGCATGGCGATGGTGGCCTCGCGCCAGAACCGCAGTACCGCCAGCTGGTCGTCCAGGCCGTCGGCCAGGGCGTTCTCCCCCAGGTCGACGAACAGCTCGCGGCCGGTGAGGTAGTGCAGCGGCATCGCGGCCAGGTTGATGAAGCTGCGCTTGGTGCCGATCGGCAGGTCCCGCCGCGCCAGCTCGGTGGCCGTCGCGTGCTCGGTGATGGCCCGGATCCGCTCCGGCACCCGCAGGTAGTCCTCCATCATCGACATGACGATGTAGGTGTTCATCCCGAACAGCTCGGACTCGAACACCGTGCGCGCGGCCAGCTCCCGCTTGTAGGCCACCCCGGCCTCGTGCACCAGGCGGTTCCACTCCGCGAGCGTGGGCTCGTAGGAGGCGTCGGTGTAGAGCGCCTTCAGGTCGCCGCTCACGCCGAACCGACCGAGATCCGGGCGTCCGACGGGTCGGCCAGGTCCAGGGCCACGGTGTCCCCGTCGGCCACCTCGCCGGACATCTCGGCAGCGATCACGCACGGTACGTCGGCCTCCCGGCACAGGATGGCCAGGTGCGACTCCCGGCTGCCCGCCGTGCAGACGATGGCCCGCAGGTCGGGCAGGATCGGCGACAGGAACGTCATCCCGCCCTTGTGCACGAACGCGACGGTGTCCTCGAGATCGTCGTCGTCGATGGACAGCACATCGTCGGTGTTCAGGAACCACCGGGCCGTCCCGGTGACCTCCCCGGCGACGAACAGGTTCGTCCCGGTGCCGACCTGCGTGTGGGCCTCACTCATCCCCAGCTCCGTTCGCCTCGGCGTCCGAAGCTACGAGCCGGCCCCCGGGGCGACCCAGTGCACTTAGGGGGACAGTCGCCCGGTCACGGCTCCAGGATCACCTTGCCGGTGTTGCGCCGGGCCTCGATGTAGGCGTGCGCCTCCCCCGCGTCGGCCAGCGGGAACGTCCGGTCCACGTGCGGGCGGACCCAGCCCTCGGCCACCCCGGCGACCAGGGCGTCGGCCCAGAGCCGGATCTTGTCGACCTCGTGCCAGAGGTGCCCCAGGTTGACCCCGAACACCGCCTTGTTGGAGTTCATCAGCGAGATGGGGTTGAACAGCGGCAGCCCGGCGGCCATCCCGACCAGCTTGAGCGGGCCGGGCAGCCGCGAGTCCGACGCGGTGGAGATGCCGAACATGCCGAGCCGGCCGGTGTGCCGCAGCGCCTGGTAGCTCTTCTTCCAGTGGCTGCCGCCCAGCGGGTCGAGGACCAGCTCGACGCCGCGGTCGCCGGTCAGCCGTTGCACCTCGGGCCGCCAGTCGCCCCTCGTGTAGTCGATCGCGTGGTCCAGGCCGCGCTCGGCCAGGAAGGCGTGCTTGCCGGCGCTGGCGGTGCCGATCATCCGGGCCCCGACGTGCCGGCCGATGTCGATCGCGGCCAGGCCGACGCCGCCGCCGGCGTTGTGGATCAGCACGGTCTCGTCCGCCGACAGGGAGCCGACGGTGACCATGAGCTGCCAGGCGGTGAAGTAGTTGACCGGCAGCGCCGCGCACTGGGCGTGGCTCAGCCCGGCCGGCTTGGGGAACACCTGGTTGTCCGGCACCACCACGGTGTCCGCGTAGCCCCGGAACCGGGTCAACGCGAAGACCTCCTGCCCGACCAGGTCCGGCGCGGCGTCCGGGCCGGCCGCGTCGACCGTGCCGGAGACCTCGTAACCCACCACAGCCGGTAGCTTCGGCGCGTCCGGGTAGAGCCCCTTGCGGGCCAGGATGTCGGCGAAGTTGACCCCGGACGCCGCGACCCGGATCCGCAGCTCCGCGCCCGTCGGCTCCGGATCGGCGCTCTCCTGAACCCGCAGCACCTCGGGCCCGCCCGTCCTGGTGATCACCACCTGCTTCATGGCCGGAACGGTACCGGCCGACGCGACCCCATCGGGTGAGCAACCCGATCCGGTCACATAGCCGGAACGGGTGATTGAACACCGAGGCGGACGGGAATCGAGCACACTAAGTTAAGTTCTCCCCACCTTCCGACGACGGGATCCGCCGACCGTGAGCACTCCACCGCAGCCGCCGAGGGCCCCTCAGCCGCCGCCCGGGTGGCCCGCCGCGCCGTCCGGCCCGCCACCCCCGCCGACCGGACACCCGCCGTACCCGTTCGTGCCCGCGCAGCGGACCGCGCCGCCGCCGACCGGGCCGCCGCCGGCCGCCGGACCGCACCCGGCCGTGCACCCGGCCGCCGGCCATGCGCCGTACCCCCCGTCGGCCGGACGCCCGCCGTACCCGCCGCCGGTCTACCCGTTCGTCCCGGTGCAGCAGACCGCGCCGCCGGCCGGACTGGAGGGCCCGCTCGGGACGCACCCGTGGGCCCCCCGTCGCGGGCGGCGCACCGCCCTGTTCGTGGCCGGCGGGGTGTTCACCCTCCTCGTCCTGCTGACCGGCGCCGGGGTGCTGCTCTCCGCGCTGACCGGCGCCCCCACGACGGCCCCGCCCGGCTCCGTCCCGGTCACCGCCCCGACCCAGGTCCAGGCCATCGGCGAGTGGTACCGCGGCGGCGGGCGGCAGATCCTCGGCGACCTGGCCGAGGACTTCCAGAACGCCGGCACCGCCACCAGCGCCGAGGGCCTGCGGGCGGCCTGCACCGGGCTGCGCGGCCACGTCCAGGCCGCCCAGGCGTACGCCCCGATCCCGGACGCCGAGGCCCACCGGCACTTCGCCGCGGCCCTCGACCGGTTCGCGGTCGGCGCCGGCGACTGCCTGGCCGGTCTCAACGGGGCGTCACCGGGGCTGATCGACAAGGCCGGCCAGGAGCTGGCCGCCGGGACCCAGTCCCTGGGCGAGAGCACCCGGCGGATCGCCAGCCTGGCCGGAGGCCGCCCCATCTGAGCGGCCGACCAGGGCTGAGAACGGGCTCAGGGAAGTAGTTGTAGATTTACAACTACTTCCCTGACTCCACCGGAGCTGATGCCCGTGCCCGAACTCAGCCGGCGCCGCCGCCTGCTCGTCCTCGCCCTCTGCTGCCTGAGCCTGCTGGTCGTGGGCATGGACGGGACGATCGTCAACGTCGCACTGCCCGCGCTGCGCCGCGACCTGCAGGCCGAGGTCTCCGAGCTGCAGTGGACGATCGACGCCTACACCCTGGTCCTGGCCAGCTTCCTGATGCTCGCCGGGTCGACCGCCGACCGGGTCGGCCGCCGCCGCACCTTCCAGGTCGGGCTGGGCGTCTTCGGGGTCGGGTCGCTGCTGTGCAGCCTGGCCCCGTCGGCCGGCTGGCTGATCGCGGCCCGGGTCGTGCAGGCCCTGGGCGGAGCCATGCTCAACCCGGTGGCGATGTCGATCATCACCAACACCTTCACCGACCGGGTGGAGCGGGCCCGGGCGATCGGGGTCTGGGGTGCCGTGGCCGGGGTGTCGCTGGGCGTGGGCCCGGTGCTCGGTGGGGCCCTGGTCGACTCGGCCGGCTGGCGGGCGGTCTTCTGGGTCAACGTGCCGATCGTCGTGCTGGCCATCGTGGGCACCGCCCGCTACGTCCCGGAGTCCCGGGCGGCGCGCTCCCGCCGGGTCGATCCGGTCGGCCAGGCCCTGGTGATGGCGGTGCTGGGCGGATCGGTGTTCGCGCTGATCGAAGGCCCGCGACTGGGCTGGGGATCGGCCTGGGTACTGGGTCCGGCCGCGCTGGCGGTGGCGGCGCTGGTCGCGCTGCTGGCCTATGAGCCGCGCCGTGCCGACCCACTGCTGGAGCTGCGCTTCTTCCGCAGCGTCCCGTTCGCCGGGGCGACGGTGACCGCCGTGGTCGCGTTCTGCGGCTACGGGTCGTTCCTGTTCGTGAACACGCTCTACCTCCAGGACGTCCGCGGCCTGTCGGCCCTGGACGCCGGGCTCTACACGCTCCCGGTGGCGGTGCTGGTCGTGCTGCTGGCGCCGATCTCCGGCCGGGTCGTAGGCCGGTGGGGCACCCGCTGGCCGATGGTCGTGGCCGGCACCGCGACGGCGGCGGCCGGCGTCTGCCTGGCCCAGCTGACCCCGACCACGCCGCTGCCCGCCCTGCTCGGCACCTACCTGCTGTTCGGCATCGGCCAGGGGTTGATCAACCCACCGATCACCAACTCCGCCGTCTCCGGGATGCCGCCATCCATGGCCGGGGTGGCCGCCTCGGTGGCCTCCACCAGCCGGCAGACCGGCACCGCGCTCGGGGTGGCGGTGTCCGGGGCGCTCGTCGGGGCGGCGCTGGCCCAGGGCTCGGGCCCGTTCACCGAGGCGAGCCGGCACGTCTGGTGGATCATGACCGGGATCGGGGTGACGATCGCCGCGATGGGCGTGCTGACCAACACCGCGCGGGCGCTGCGCAGCGCCGAGCGGGCCACCGCCCTGTTCGACTCCGTCGACCACGTCCCGGCGCCGGTCCGGACGGGGGCCCGGTGACCGCGCACCTCGAGGCCTGGACCGCGCTGCAGGCCCTGGTCACCGACCGGCTCGACGACTACCGCCGCGAGGTCGCCGCGGTGAGCGGGCTGCCGTTCTCCCGGGCCCGGGCGCTGCGCCGGCTGGTTCCGGGCCCGATCACCCACGGCGCGCTGGCCGAGGCTTTGATGACCGACCGGCCGGCGGCCACGGTCACGGTGGACGACCTGTGCGCCCGGGGCCTGGCCGTCCGCACCCCGCACCCCACCGACCGGCGGCGCAAGCTGGTGTCGCTGACCGACGAGGGTCGGCGGATCGCCGCGCTGGTCGAAGCGGTGATCCCGCCGCCCCCGCCGGGCTGGGCGGACGTCGCGCCCGCCGACCTGGAAGCACTGGGACGGGTGGTGCGCACCGTTCGGACCTGACCCGGTGAGGCGTCAGCCGGACCGCGGGACGATCCCGTGCACGACCAGGTCGAGCAACCGGTCGGGCCGGTCGTTCGCCTCGGCCGCGGTGGCCACGGCGCTGACCACCTCGAGCAGGTCGGACGCCCGCAGGTCGGACCGGATCTCCCCGACCCGCTGGGCCGGTTCGAGCAGCGCGGCGCAGGTCTCCCCGATGACCCGCCCGCAGGCCGCTACGACGGTGGTGTCCTCGGCCCGGCCGGTCATCATCGCCGCGCCCAACCCCCGCCGGGCGCTGACGTGCGCCACGTACTCGGTCAGCCATTCCAGCAGCGCCGGCCCCGGCCGGTCGGCGTCCAGCAGTTGCTCGCCGAGCCGCCGGAGCTTCTCGACCTCCTCGACACAGACCGCGACCAGCAGCTCGCGGCGGGTCGGGAAGTGCCGGTACAACGTCGCGTTGGCCACCCCGGCCCGGCGGGCGATCTCGTCCAGTGACGCGTCGGGGCCGTCCCGGCCGAGGACGTCGGCGGCGGCGGCGAGCAGCGCCGCGTAGTTGCGGCGGGCGTCGGCCCGTCGCGGCGGGCTCACCAGCGTGCGCGGGTCCGGAAGGCCGGCGTCCGGGCTGTCCATGGTCCGGCCAGCATAGCTTGCGTACCGGGGAGATCCCCGGTTATGGTCGAATCGGGGAGTTCCCCGGTTAGCCCGACTTCGAGGAGGAGCGCGATGTTCACCGTGTTCGGCTACCTGACCAAGCGGGACGGCCTCAGCACCGAGGCGTTCATCGACCACTACGAGAACCGGCACGTCCCGCTGATCCTGAGCCTCGCCCCGGCCCCGGACAGCTACCGGCGGCACTACGTCAGCCGGGGCGACGCGCTCAACCACCAGGAGGCCGCGCTCGACTTCGACGTGATCACCGAGCTGGGGTTCGCCGACCGGGCCGCGTTCCTCGCCTGGATCACCGCGGTGTCCGGCGGCGAGGCCGGCGAGCGGGTCGCCGAGGACGAGGCCCGCTTCCTGGACCGCTCACGGACCCGGTCCTGCGTGGTCGAGAACCGGATCACCGCCTGACCCGGCAATCGCCTATGTTCGACCGATGCAGATCGGTCCACCGGCGAGTCCCCGGTGACCTCCGGCGCGGAGACCTGGACCAGCGACGAGTGCGCCCGGGCCTGGGGGGTCAAGACCGCGACCTGGCTGGGCTACGTCGCCCGGGGGCAGGCGCCGGAGCCGCTGCCCGGGCTGGACGAGCGGCGCCGCCGGCGCTGGGACCCCGAACGGGTGCGCGCCTTCCCCCGCCCCGGGGTGGGGCGCAGCCGGGTCGGGGCGGGGCCGGAGGCCGAGGCGCTGCTGGCCGAGATGGCCGAGGTCGCCGAGCGGATCGAGGAGTTGCGCGAGCGGCAGCGGGCGCTGCTGGTGGACGGCAAGGCGAAGGGGCTGGAGATCCAGGCGATGGCCCGGGCGCTCGGCATCTCCCGGCAGACCGCGTACGGCTGGCTGGCCGACCCCCGCCCCTGACCTCGTGAGGGGTTGTCAGCGCACGTCATCGGACTAGCATGACCTGTTCGGAAGATCCGGATCCGCGGCGGGCGCGCCGCGACCACGGCAGGGGATCCCGGTGGCTGCTGAGCGGTTCGGCCCGTACCGGCTCGACGAGCTGATCGGCCGGGGCGGCATGGGCGAGGTGTACCGCGCCCACGACACGTCCCGGGACCGCACGGTCGCACTCAAGCGGCTGCACCGGCATCTGGCCGACGACCGGGGTTTCACCCGGCAGTTCCGGCTCGAGTCGCAGATCGTCGCCCGGCTGCGCGAGCCGCACATCATCCCGATCCACGACTTCGGCGAGATCGACGGCACGCTGTACATCGACATGCGGCTGGTCGACGGGGTCGACCTGGCGTCGCTGCTGGAACGCCACGGCGCGCTCCCGGCCCGACGGGCGGTGGCGATCGTGTCCCAGGTGGCCGGGGCGCTGGCCGCCGCGCACGCCGCGCACCTGGTGCACCGGGACGTCAAGCCGGCGAACGTGCTGGTCACCGGGGCCGAGCCGGACGGGGACCACGTCTACCTGGTGGACTTCGGCATCGCCCGGGACACCACGGCGACCGAGTTCGGCCCGGCCGGGGCCCTGGTGGGCAGCGCCGAGTACATGGCACCCGAGCAGTTCGCCGGGGGGCACGCCGATCACCGGGCGGACGTCTACGCCCTGGGCTGCCTGCTGCACACCGCGCTCACCGGCGAGCCACCGTTCGCGGTGGACGGGCCCGCCGCCCAGATGCACGCCCACCTGCACACCACCCCGCCGGCCCCGTCGGCCCGGGTCGCCGGCCTGCCGCCGGGGCTGGACACGCTGGTCATCCGGGCCATGGCCAAGGACCCGGCCCGGCGTCCACCGGGGGCCGCCGCGTTCGCCGCCGAGCTGCGCGCCGCCCTGACCGAACCCGAACCGGATCCGGGCCCCGAGCGGCCGGCGCTGCCGTGGCCGCTCGGCGCCGCGGCGGTGCGCCGGCTGGGGTGGCGCACCGACCCGCTGGACATCAGCCTGGCCGTCGCCGAGCAGGTGTCCCGCAAGACGGTGAACGCGGTGTCCGACCTGTTCCGGTCCCGGCTGACGGCGGCGGTGACCTCGTTGCGCAGCGCGCCGCCCGAGGACCAGGGCGACGACACCGTGGTGATGCGCACGGTGTTCGAGGAGGGCCCCAACCGCACGGTGATCGAGGTCCGGGTCCCGATCGCCGTCGTGCAGGAGTCGGGCCTGGACCTCGACCACCTGCTCACCGACGCCTACACCGCCGCGAACGCCCAGGCCCGGGGCGACCTGCGCGGCAAGCACGTCACCGTGGACGCGGCCCACCCCGAGCAGGGGCCCGCGCTGGTCACCGTGACCGACGAGCCACCGGTCCCACCGGGCCATGGTGACCCGTGAGTGCAAAGTAGTGCTATAGCACTACTTTGCACTCACGGGCGCCTGCGCGGCCCTCACGGCCCGAACGGCACCGGCGGCGGGATCGTCGCCCCGGGCGGAAGCACCAGCCGCCCGTCCCGGTCCAGGTAGGCCGACTGGGCGCCGCCGTCGACGTTGTCGTTGCGCAGGTTCGGCACGGTCGGGCCGGGGCAGGCCCGGTCGGTGCCCTCCCCGCACAGGTAGTCGGTGAAGTAGGAGCGGCTCTGCACGTCGGCCGGCCAGGCCTGGGTGTGCAGCCCGAGGAAGACGTTGGGCAGGATGTAGCAGACGAACATGGTCACGTGCACCAGACCCGTCACCGCGAGCACCCGGTAGGCCAGCGCGCGCCGGGCGGAGATGCGCAGCTCGCTCAGGCCGCGGTCGGCGACGGTGTGGCCGCGGTCGTCGCGGAAGTACCGCAGGCAGGCCACCGCGGTGAGCGTCATGGTCACCGGGATCCACTCGTTGGCGGTGAACTGGTGGTAGGTGCCGGGGAACAGCACCGGCAGGTGCCCGCCGGCCAGCGTCCATGCCCCGCCGGGCATCCAGATCAGGCCCTCCAGGACGAGGTCGAAGACCAGGACCACCAGGAAGCAGGCGCCGATCAGCGTCGGCTTGCCGGCCCCGGGCCGCAGCCGGGCGGTGGTGTTCATGATCCAGGTGCCCATCTGGCAGGCCAGCCAGAAGAAGTACACGTAGAGCGGCGGGATCAGCAGCAGCGGCTCGGCCAGCATCTGCCCCGGGGCGGCGAAGGACGCCGAGCCGGGCACGCTGGCGTGCCAGGAGCCCATGTTGATCATCCAGCTGTTGTAGGTGACCCAGGAGCCGGTGTAGTTGCACAGCGGGTCCCAGAACCACAGCGTGCAGAACGCCAGCACGAAGCAGCCGTCCAGGCCGAGCGTGCGCTCCCGGCGCCACGGCCGGATCACCGCGTGCCAGATCACCGCCAGCGCGGCCAGCGGCGAGGCGACCTGCCAGAACACCAGGTTGGCCTTCATCCAGCCGGGCGGTTCGCTCGGCCCGCTGGGCACCGGGGTGAAGAGCGGACCGGTCACCCAGCGCAGCAGCACCACCGTGACGAACGCCAGCGCGAGCCCGCCGACCAGGGCCCACACCTTGACCGGCGGGGTGCGTCGTGGGGTGGCCGGGGGCCGCGCGGCCCCCTTGGTCTCGATGTCGGGAATCGCCATGGTCCGCCTCCGCCGGTTCCGATGTGCAACTGACCATACGGTTAGGAAAAACGGACCACAAGACCCGTTCCTTGCAGCTTGTCCCAGGTCGACTCCTTACCGTACGGTTAGCAACATGGCCGCGATCAACCGCAACCGGTTCCCCAGCTCACACCTGCCCGAGGGCTGGTTCCCGATGGGCTGGTCCCACGAGCTGGCCAAGGGCGAGGTCCGGTCGCTGCACTACTTCGACCGCGAGCTGGTGATGTGGCGGGGCGACTCCGGCGAGGTCGCGGTGCAGGACGCGTTCTGCCTGCACCTGGGCGCGCACCGGGGGGTCGGCGGCGAGGTGCACGGCGACGACCTGATGTGCCCGTGGCACGGCTGGGAGTGGAACGCCGCCGGGCACAACACCCGCATCCCCTACTCGGCCGAGGGGTGCAAGAAGCGGCTGCGGATCCACAGCTACCCGGTGCGCGAGTGGTGCGGGGTGATCGTCGCCTGGTACTCCCCCGACCCGGACCGGGCGCCCACCTGGGAGCCGCCACACGTGCCGGAGGTCGGCCGCGACGACTTCTACGACATGCACCCATTCTCCGGGCGGGTGCACCGGATCAGGTCGCACGTGCAGATGCCGATCGAGAACGCGGTCGACCCGGCGCACATCCAGTACATCCACGGCTCCGGCGACATCCCGGTGCAGGACAGCTTCCACGCCGAGGGTCACTGGTTCCAGTCGAACGTCCGGGTCTGGTACGGCAAGGGCCGCCCGTCCACGCCGTTCACCCCGAACGGGCCGATCGAGGCGCTGGTGGAGATGAACACCTACGGCATCGGGCTGTCGGTGATCCGCTGGGCCGAGCCGATGCCGACCATCCAGATCACCGCGTTCGTGCCGGTGGACGGCGAGCACATCGACTACTACTTCGCCCAGTGCTCGGCCCGCCCGGAAGGGTCCGACCGGAGCACCCCGGCCGGCATCCAGGCGGAGTTCGTGAAGGTGCAGTGGAAGGTGATCGAGCAGGACTTCCCGATCTGGGCCAACATGACCTACCTCGAGCGCCCGCACTTCGCCGCCGAGGAGGCCAAGGCGTACTCCGCGATGCGCCGCTGGGCCGCGCAGTTCTACCCGGACTCCGACCGGGAGAAGATGCTGACCGCCGCCGGCTCGGACTGACGGCCGTGTCGAGCTCCGGGCGCCCCGGACACGAGTGCACCGTCTATCACCTCCTCCGCGACGGCGCCGCCACCTGGCCGGACCGGGAACTGGTCCGGTTCGAGGACGGCAGCGCCTGGACCTGGTCGGACGCGCTGGCCGAGGCGGGCCGGGCGGCGCACGCGCTGGCCGGCCGCGGGGTGCGGCGGGACGACCGGGTGCTGCTGGACCTGCCGAACGGGCCCGCCTGGCTGCGCGCCTGGTGGGGCGCGACACTGCTCGGCGCGGTGGTGGTGCCGGTGAACCCGGCCCTGCGCGGGCAACTGCTGGCCGACGTGTGCGAGCTGGTCGAGCCCGTGCTGGTGGTCGCCGCGGACGAGCAGGCGGAGCGGCTGCCGCCCGGGACGCCCCGGATGGACCCGGCCGAGCTGGCCGAACCCGCCGCCGGCGACTGGCCGCCCTTGGACCCGGAGCCGGGACCGTGGGACGTGCACTGCCTGCTGATGACCTCGGGCACCACCGGCCCGTCGAAGGCCGCGCTGACCACCCACGCCTACGCCGCGAACATCGCGGCCTGGCTGGTCGAGGGCTGCGGCGTCGGCCCGGACGACGTGTTCCAGGCCGACATGCCGTGGTTCCACCTGTCCTCGTTCGCCCCGGCCATCCAGATGATGCGGGTCGGCGGGCGGATCGCGCTGCGCACCACACCCGCGATGACCAGCTACTGGTCGACCGCTCGGGAGAACGGCGCGACGTTCGCCATCCAGCCCGGGACGGTGTCGCAGTTCCTGGCCGGGCAGCCGGCGTCGGCCGCCGACCGCGACCACGCATTCCGGTTCGTGCTGTGCTCGCCGCTGCCCGCCGACCCGGACGGCTACGTGCGGCGGTTCGGGCTGGCCGGGCTGGCCACCGCGTACGGCTCCACCGAGGCCAACCTGGTCGCCGTCTCCACGCTGCGCGACCCCTACCGGGCGGGCAGCTGCGGGCGGCCCCGGGACGGTTTCGAGATCCGGATCGTGGATCCGCACGACCGGCCGGTGCCCGCCGGTGAGGTCGGCGAGCTGATCGTGCGGGCCGACCGGCCGTGGCTGCAGACCCAGGGCTACTTCCGCCGCCCGGAGGACACCGTCCGGCTGCTGCGCAACGGCTGGGTGCACACCGGGGACGCCCTGCGCGCCGATCCGGACGGCTACCTGTACTTCCACGACCGCTACAAGGACGCCCTGCGCCGGCGCGGGGAGAACATCTCCAGCTTCGAGGTCGAGCGGGAGGTGGCCGCGCACCCGGGCGTGGCCGAGGTGGCCTGCGTGGCCCACCCGGACGACCACGGCGGCGACGACGAGGTGAAGGTCTTCGTGGTGCCCGCGCCGGGAGCGGCCCTCGACTGGGCGGAGCTGCTCGGGTTCCTGGTGGCGCGGATGCCGCACCACATGGTGCCCCGCTACTTCGAGCCGGTCGACGCGTTGCCGAAGACCCCCACCCAGCGGGTCCGCAAGCACGAGCTGCGGGCCCGGGGCAACGGCCCGACCACCTGGGACCGGGAGGCGGCGGGCTACCGGGTGACCCGCGCCGGGCTGGTGGCCGAGCCCGGCACGCCGGTTGCCGGGCCCGGCGCGCTGGTAGCCGGGCCCGGCGCGCGACCCGCCGGGAAGTCCGTTGCGCCGACCGCCCCGGCCTGATTACGTCCCCGGGTATGCGGGAGATCCTGCGCCGCGATCTGGCGGTGGCCCTCAAGACCCGGGACCGGGCCGCCGTCACGGCCCTCCGCTCAGCGCTGGCGGCCATCGAGAACGCCGAGGCACCACCGGCCCCGCCGCCGACGCCGGGCCTGGTGGTGAGCGAGCACGTCGCGGGGTCGGTCGCCGGTCTCGGGTCGGCGGAGGTCGAGCGTCGCCGGCTGACCGAGCATGATCTGCGCGGGATCGTCGAGGCGGAGCGGGACGAGCGGACCGCCGCGGCCCTCGGGTACGAGCGGCTCGGTCGGGCGGAGCAGGCCGAGCGCCTCCGGTCGGAGGCCGACGTGCTCGATCGCTACCTGCGACCGGCCCGGTAGCGCAATCGCCGCCACACCGGGATCAGGAGTTCACCATTGTTTCGGCAATGGCATTGTCGATCCACAAGAAGAGTCGGCCGCCGGATCGGCGAATCGGGAATTACGGAGTGGCCGGTGCGCGGGCTTTCCGCAGTTTCGCCCGCAGCTCTCTCTTGGTACTTCTCTCGTACTCCGCCGGGTCGAGATAGATCTTCGAGCGCCCATCGCTGACCCGCACGATGTCCCCGCGCTGACCTGGTGGAGCCTCCTGCCCCAACGGGTTCTGCAAAATGCGCGTGACCTCGAGTTCGGCCATTTTCGCGTCACCTGTCGTTCACCGAAAGTTCGCATTCCCGGGGTGGATGCACAATCGATCTCCGTCGGCGGTGACGGGGTTCGTTCAGCTGCGCGTTGCACGCCCGTAAGCACTCTAACCCGGCGGACGGGGAATCCCCAGACTCATATGTACCCGGTGAATTGGCCCCGTCGCGAGCCGTAGATGATCGCCACTCGAGGGTGCCCACGCCCGCGGCGGCCAGCACCCGCCGTGCGAGGCTGGGACCCGTGTCGGGCACCGGTGGTCAACGCTGCATCGTGGTCGGGGCCGGGATCGCCGGTCTGGCGGCGGCCTTCCGGCTGCACCAGGCGGGCTTCGCGGTCACCGTGCTGGAGGAGACGGAGTTCGTCGGCGGGCGGATGAGCTGCCTGCGCCGGGACGGCTGGACGGTGCACCGCGGCGCCGGGATCCTGCCCGGCTCGTACAGCGCGATCAGGGGGCTGGCCCGGGACGCGTGCGGGCCCGGAGCGATCCGGCCGCTGGCCTCGCGGATCGGCATCCCCCGGGACGGCGCGGTGCGGGTGCTACGCGGCAGCGGTCCGGGCGCGCTGCTCGACGGGGTGCGCACCGATCTGCTGGGCCCGCGCAGCAAGCTGCTGATGGCCCGGTTCGCATTGGACGCCGCCCGGATGAGCCGGGCGCTGAGCTTCGCCAACCTGGGCCTGGCGGCGGCCTACGACACCGAGAGCGCCGCCGCCTACGCCGAACGCCGGCTGAACTCGGAGATCCGCGAGTACGTGGTGGAGCCGCTGATCCGGGGCCTGTTCGCGTCCAACGCCGACCGGGTGTCGAAGGTCGACTTCTTCTTCTCGGCGGTCCGGTTCATGGGCGGCGGACTGATCGGGTTCGACGGTGGCATCGACTTCCTCTGCCGGGCCGTCGCCGAGCGGGTCGAGGTGCGCACCGGGGCCCGGGTGGTCGCGGTGGAGCGGACCGGACGGGACGCCGCGGTCAGCTGGCGGGAGGCCTCAGGCGAACGGACCGAGACCGTCGCCGGGGTGGTGCTCGCCGTGCCCGGCACCCGGGTGTCCGGGCTCTACCCCCAGCTGGACACCGGGCAGCGGAAGATCCTGGACGAGGAGTTCGACTTCAGCACCTGCTTCGTGGCGCACTTCGCCCTGGACCGGCGCCCGGAGCTGGACGCGCACGTGGTCCCGGTCCCCCGGGTCGAGCACCCCGAGCTGTGCGTGATCACCGTCCCGCACAACATGTACCCGGACGCCGCGCCGCCGGGGAAGGGCCTGATCTCGACGTTCTGGCTGCACGAGTGGTGCGTCGAGCACGGCGGGCTGTCCGACGAGGCCCTGGTGGAGCGGATGCTCCCGGGCGTGGAGCGGGTGCTGCCCGGGGTGCGCGACTCGGTCCGGTTCGCGCACGTCGACCGCTGGGACCCGTCGGTGCTGCGCAGCTACCCGGGCATGTACCGGCACGTGGCGGAGTTCGTCCGGCTGATCGACCCGGCGGATCGGGTGCAGCTGGCCGGCGACTACCTGACGGCGTCCAGCACCAACGGCGCCGCGGTGTCCGGCGAGGCGGCCGCCGCCCGGCTGCGCGCGGCGATCAGCCGCTGACCACCCGTTCGAAGTCGTTCGACGCCGGTCGAGGCGCGCTGACATGGTGACCGCCATGCGGCAGGAGGACATCTGGGACGAGGAGCAGGCGCGGCGGTACGACACCCCGGGCACGGGCATGTTCGCCCCGGAGGTACTCGAACCGACCGTGAACCGGCTGGCCGAGCTCGCCGACGGTGGTGCGACGCTGGAGTTCGCCATCGGTACCGGCCGCGTCGCCGTTCCCCTCGCCGAGCGCGGCGTCCCGGTCACCGGCATCGAGCTGTCCGGACCGATGATCGAGCAGCTGCGCACCAAGGCCGACGGGACGACCATCCCGGTGTACGTCGGCGACATGGCCACCACTCGGGCACCGGGTGCCTACTCGCTCGTCTATCTGGTCTACAACACGATCTCCAACCTGCTGACCCAGGGCGAACAGGTGGAGTGCTTCCGGAACGCCGCCCGGCACCTGGCGCCCGGCGGCCGGTTCGTCGTCGAGCTGTGGGTACCGGAGCTGCGCACCCTGCCGCCGGGGCAGCGGGCCACGGTGTTCGAGGCGGGCGCCGGCTACATCGGTCTGGATACCTATGACGTACTCCACCAGCGTGTGGTGTCGCACCACTTCACCTTCGGCACCGACGAGCAAGCGGACCAGCGGGCGCGACTCCTGCGCAGCCCGCACCGCTACATCTGGCCAGCTGAGCTGGACCTGATGGGCCAGCTGGCCGGGTTCGAGCTGGAGGCGCGGCATGCCGACTGGGCCGGAGCGGAGTTCACCGCCGAGTCCCGGTCGCATGTGTCGGTCTACCGGCTCCCGATATCGCCGTAGCGCCACGGCCCCTATACGAGCAGCGGTCTTCGTCTCGGTTGCCTGTGCAGGAATTCGGGTGGGCGGAATTCGGGCTGCCCGTCGCGTATTCGCACTGTCCATCCGGTACCGTGCACGATCCGATGGTGCGCCCGACACAACATCACACAATTGTCCACCGACGTCGAACCACCGTCGACCCATTCATGGCAATGGTGGATGTCGCAATACGTCGGAGGCCGATCGCACCCCGGATACGCGCAGCCGCGATCCCGGATCGCCACCGCCCGCCGGATCCCGACCGGGATCGTTCGGCTGGCGCGGCCGATGTCCAACGGCTCCCCGGCACTGCCGAGGACCGCCGGGATGATCCCGCAGTCACAGGCGAGCAACCGCAGCTGCGACGGCGAGTACCAGGCCCCGGTGTCCAGATGCGCTCCGGCGACGGCCGCACGCAGCCGTTCGAAGTCCACGGTGACCCGGATCTGCGGGCGCTCCCCACCACCGTCCGGTAGCTCCGCATTGTGTCGCAGGGTGTGCTCGCAGATCTCGCCGAGGGCGTCCGCCTGCCGCTCGGCCTGGGCGCGGTCCACATCCGGCAGCGGCTTCGACAGCGCACCGATCGCGGTCGAGACCGCCTCGAACGTCGGACCGTCCAACTCGCCCCGGATCCGGCCGCCGGTACCGGACAGGTTCCGGGTCAGATGCAGCTCGTTGCGTTGCTCCGGCTCGGTCGGCGGTTCGGCGCCGTCCTGATCCAGGCCTTCCACCAGCTGCTTCGCCCACCCGGCGACGTCGTTCGGCGTCGCGCCGGTGGACACGGCGTAGCCGGCGATGTGTTCCTCCGCGCCCGCCCAGACGTCCGGCGTCAGCCGGCGCGCGGCCGGGCCGGTCAACACCGCGGCGATCAGCTCCGCGTGCCGGATGCCGATCTGCCCGGCCGCCAACGCCATCCCGGTGGCCGGCAACACCGGCTCCAACTCCTGACCGTCCAAACCCACCCGAGGACAGACCTGCTCGGCCAGCCGCACCCGCCGCCGCGCGGTACCCCGATCCCAACCCAGCAGATCCGCGATCGCGTACTCAGGCCGGGTGTAGCCGTGGGCGGAGAACACACCCCGGCGGATCATCCCGGCGATCAACCCGATCGCGGCGGCATCGAGCCGATCCTTCACCGAGCCGTACTCGCGCAGCACGGCGACCATCTCCGACTCCGAGGCCGACGGAGCGCAGGCGGCATCGACAGCGGACAACAACTCGTCCGCCGCCGCGCCCAGCCGTTCCGAAAGCATGAGTCAATTCTATCGACGGCACCGACAAAACCGACCCGATCCAGCCGTCCCCCAGAAATTGACCGAGATATTTTCTGGTCACCTCGCCGGCCCTACCGGACTTACCTCCGCGGTCAGGAGCGAAAGGCGAGAGTCACGCAGAACTCATCCGGCTGTGGTTGCGTTCAATGACGAAGATCGGACGTCACTCGGTGAATCGATCCGCGCTTCCGGTTTCTTGATCGCGTCCAGCAGCATCTTGGTCAGCGAGCACATCCAGGCCGTGTAGACCACCACCGGGATCCAGAACGCGATCACGCCGTTCCAGGCCAGCGGGCCGTCCTTGAAGAACGGGATGACGATCCCGGGCAGGAAGATGATCTGCGCCCAGATGTTGAACCAGCCGAACCAGCGGGGGAACAGCCGCTGCCCCCGGTCGAAGATCACCAGGCTCAGCGCCAGCCCCTGCACGGTGAGCACCGGCACCGAGATCAGGAACATGAACCAGCCGAGGTCGTTCATCCGCTGGGTGAACACGATGTCCTCGAGCGGACGGTAGGCGGCGGTCTGCCAGAACACCGACGCCAGGGTGAACAGCAGCACGAACAGCGTGCCCAGGCCGAGCTGGACGTAGGTCAGCACCGACTGGCGGCCCTCGATCCGCTTCATCTGGACCGCGATCTCGGCCACCCAGGGCTGGTAGAGCACCCCGCCGATCAGCAGGAACACCATGCCGGTGCGGATGCCGATCGCGTTGTCGGCGTAGATCTGGGCGATCTGCTGGGCGCCCCACTCCGGCCGGTGCGGCGGGAGGAAGCCGGCCGCGACCAGCGCGATGATCCACAGGAAGGCGCAGAACGGGCCGGCCCAGGCGCAGATCCGGTGGTACCTGAGGTTCACGTGGCCTCCCCGATGACGGAATCCCGTGCTTCGGAGCGTGCATCACCCGACACGATTTGTAAACCGTCGGTACTGATCGGATCAGTGGTGCCTCGAGCGATGGTCACCCAGCACGTCCAGGCCGAAGTCGGCCACCGGGTCCCGCCAGACCGAGTGCGCGTGGTTGGCACCGCGCTGGGTGTTGTCCCACTCCAGCAGCAGCCGGGGCCCCTGCACGCGGTAGTAGTGCGGGGCGCCCGGCTCGGTCGGCCCGGCCCAGGCGAAGTGCACGGCGTCCAGCGCGGCGTCCCCGTCGGCTCCGGCCGCGTACCGGCCGGCCGGCGACACCTCGTCCGGGACCCGACCCAGGTAGGTGCCCAGCAGCGCGCGCAACGTCTCCCGTTGCGCGGCGTCCAGCTCGGTGGCCGCGATGCCCTTGGGTGCGGCGGTGTACTCCAGCGCGGCGTGGTCGTCCGTCGAGTAGCCGGCGGCGGCCTCGATGGCGTCGCTGGTCGCCCGCAGCGCGGCCCACTCGGCCGGGTCGGCGAACGGCTCGCGCCAGATCCCGGCCAGCGGGATGACCCGATCCCCCTCGGCGATCCGGGTGCGGTTGGCGGTGACCAGGTCGGACGGGGCGCGCGGCCGCAGCACGGCCCGTTCGGCCAGGCCGGGCGGCAGCGAGCGGACCAGGTCGCGGGCCAGGTCCTCCACCCGACCCAGCGGCCGCGACGTCGCGCCGCCGAGCAGCGGGGCGGTGGCCGGGTCGGCGCCCAGGAAGCACGGGGTGGCGGCGACCAGCGCCCCGTCCACCACCAGGTTGTTCAGCGACACGTGGTGGCCGCCGAACCGCCAGCCCCACGGCCCCGCGCCCCCGGGCTCGCCGAACACCCGCAGGTAGTACAGGCCCGGGTCGCGGCCGCGCTCCCGGCCGAGCCGGGCGACGAACCCCTCGGTGTGGTCGAGCACGTTCTCCAGGCCCATCACCGTGGCCACCGTGACGTACCCGGCGGAGGACAGCCCCGAGGCGACCAGCCGCATCGCCGCCCGCTGCTGCGCCGGACGCTGCCGGTGCACGGTCAATCCGCCGTGGTCGGTGGGGGTGTAGAACCACCGGCGGCGCTCGGCGTCCGGCCCTGAGCTACTCGGCACCGCGCCGACCGCCGTCCGTCGCTGGTCGGCGTGCAGTCCGTCCAGCCAGGCCGCCGCCGCGTCGGCCATCCGGGCGGCGACGGCGCGGGCGGCGTCCGAGTCCGCGATGACCACGTTCGGACGGTAACGCGCCGCCGCGCGTGGCGCGCGCCCGAGGACCGTGATAGGCCGGTCAGACGAACCCCCGACCCACTCCAGGAGAGCCGATGGCCACCCCCACCGACGACAACCGCGACCTGCTGACCGTGATCGGCCGCCTGCACGCCAAGGCCGGCCAGGAGGACGCCCTGCGCACCGCGCTGGAGTCGCTGGTCGAGCCGACGAAGAAGGAGAAGGGCTGCGTCACCTACGACCTGCACCAGGGCGTCGAGGACCCCGGGCTGTTCGTCTTCTACGAGAACTGGGACAGCGGCGAGGACCTCGACGCGCACCTGGCGGCACCGCACCTGGCCGAGTTCGCCACCCAGCTGGGTGAGCTCCTGGACGACTCCGGCCTGGTCATCGAGCGGGTCCGCCGCATCGCCTGACGGGCCGTGACACCCGGGGCCGGCCGCTCCGGCTCAGCGCATCGAGTGGGCGTCCGGGTAGCCGGCCGGGATCCGCTCGAGCAGCTGGGTCGGCGCCTCGTCCTCGTCGTAGACCCGGCCGAACACCTCGGTGGTCGGCTCGTCCTCGGGCCCGGCGGGCCGGGACATCACCGGCGGCGCCGCCGCGCCCCTGGGCGCCTCGGCCGGCGGGCGTGGGGCGAGCTCGCCCGGGTCCACGGCGCGCCGCTGTTCCCGTCCGGGCCGGACCGGAAGCGGCGCCATGGCCCGGGCCTGGGCCATCTCGGCCGCCTTGGCCTCGGCGGCCCGCACCCAGTCGGCCGACCTGGTCGGATCGGCGCGCCCCGGGTCCTGGACCAGCTCCGGCTCCTCCAGCGGAGCCGGGTTGAACAGGGCGGCCGGATTGCGCCACCACTGCGTCTTGGACCGCATGATGACCGCGTTCAGCACCAGCACGGCCAGTGCTACCGCGATGAAGATCGTCGCCATCGACATCCTCCCCGAAGACGTCACTCGCCCAGACCAACGAGCGAGGGCCGCCGAAGGATCGGTCCGGGTGTCGCGCACCGCCGGAACGCCCGGACCGTTGACAGCGAATCTAATGGGCGTAAGAATCTGACGGTCTTCTGAATTCGACCGTCGCACGGAGGTGGACCGGTGACCGACCCGGCGACCGGGTACCGCGAGGCCGGCTACCGCGCGGCCGGCCTGTGGACCGACGCCACCCTGGCCGGGCTGGTGCCGGCGGCCGCCGCCCGCCATCCGGACCGGGAGCTGTTCTGCTTCGAGGGTGAGCGGGTGACCTACGGCGCCTTCGAGAGCTGGACCCGGGCGATCGCGTCCGACCTGGTCGCCCGGGGTGTCCAGCGCGGCGACCGGGTGCTGGTGCAGCTGCCGAACCGGCTGGAGGCGCTGGCCGTGCAGGTCGCGGCGTTCCGGGCCGGCGCGGTAGACGTGCCGGTGGTGCCGATCTACCGCACCCACGAGATGCGCCAGATCCTGGCCGACTGCCGGCCGTCGGCGGTGTGCTCGACCGCCCGCCTCGGGGAGCGGGACCCGGCCGCCGAGCTGGACGGCCTGCTCGCCGAGCTGGGCCAGACCCCGGCCGTCCGCTACCTGGTCGACGGCGCGCGGCCCGGCTGGATCCCGGTCCCCGACACCGGCCCGGACACCAAGCTGCCGGAACCGCCGCCGGCGGACGAACCGGTGCTGCTGCTCTACACCTCCGGCACCACCTCGGCCCCGAAGGGCGCGCTGCTGAGCAGCCGGGCGGTGTACGCGCACCTGGTCAACTTCGCCGGAGCGCTGGGCGCCGGGGAGCACACCGTGACCCTGGCCGCCACTCCCCTGTCGCACCTGGGCGGGTTCGTCGCGGCGGTGGTGTTCCCGGCGTTCCTGGGTGGCCGTTCGGTGGTGATGCCGGCCTGGCGGCCGGACGAGGCGGTCGAGCTGATCGCCCGGGAGCGGGTCAGCCTGATGATGGGCGCCACCGTCTTCATCGCCGACCTGGTCGAGCGATACGAACGAGGCGCACCGGCGGGGCACCGGCTGGACACCTACGCGGCCGCCGGCGCCACCCTGGCCCCAGAGGTCGTGGACCGGGCGGCGGCGGTCGGGGTGGACGTGGTGCGGGCCTACGGGATGACCGAGACGGCCGGGGTGTGCGCGATCGCCTCGGCCGGCGAGCCGCTGGAACGCCGGCGGGCCTGGGACGGGCGGCTGCTGGCCGGGATGGAGATCCAGGCGGTGGACGACGACGGCCGCCCCGTCCCGCCGGGCACCCTCGGTCACCTGCGCATCCGCGGTCCGCAGCTGCTCACCGGCTACACCGACGCCGGGCTGACCGCCGCGCAGATCGACGCGGACGGCTGGTTCCACCCCGGCGACCTCGGCCGGGTGGACGAGCAGGGCTGGGTGCAGGTGGCCGGCCGTACCAAGGACATCGTGAACCGGGGCGGGGAGAAGTTCTCCACCCTGGACATCGAGCAGGCCGTGGCCGGGCACCCGGCGGTGCGGGCGGTGGCGGTGACCGCGGTGCCGGACCAGCGGCTCGGGGAGGCGGTGGGCGCCTGGCTGGTGGCCGACCCCGTCACCCCCGACGAGCTGCTGGCCCAGCTGGAACGGGCCGGGCTGGCCCGGCAGAAGTTCCCCGTCGAGTGGCACCGGGTGGCTCAGCTGCCCGTCACCGCCAGCGGCAAGATCCAGAAACACCGGCTGGCCGACCTCGACGACCTCGATTCCTGGAGCACCCGACCGGAAGGAACCTCCACCGCATGAGTGACAACGTCCTGACCAGCGTCGACGACGGCGTCGGCACGATCACCTTCAACCGGCCGGACCGGCGCAACGCGCTCAGCGTGGGCATGCTGACCGACCTCTCCGACGCCCTGGACGCCTGGGCCTACGACGACACCGTGGCCGCCGTGGTGATCACCGGCGGGGAGGACTTCTTCTGCGCCGGGCTGGACCTCGACCTGCAGTCCGGGTTCACCGACGAGACCCGCGAGCTGTACAGCGAGGTGTGCCTGCGCGCGTACGGCACCCTGCTGGACTACCGCAAGCCGACCATCGCCGCGGTGGGCGGCCCGGCCCTGGGCGGCGGGCTGGACATCGCGGTGTTCGCCGACATCCGGATCGGCGCGCCGAACGGGATGTACGGCTACGCGCAGATCAAGTTCGGGCTGACCCCGTACTTCTCCCCGCTGTGGCGGATCGTCGGACTGTCCCAGGCCAAGTTGTTGACCTTCTCCGGTGACCGGATCGACGCCGCCGAGGCGTTGCGGATCGGGCTGGTCGACCGGCTCGCCGAGCCCGGGCAGGTGGTGGCCACGGCGACGAAGCTGGCCCGCTCGATCGCCGGGACGACGGTGGCGTCGGCGGTGAACAACAAGGAGATGGCCCGCCGCGCCCCGGCAATGGACCCGATCTCCGCGCTGACCTACGAGACGCTGGCCTACCGGGAGGTGATCCGGCACCCCGAGGTGGTGGAGCGGATCAACGCCGCCTACCGGGCCATCCGGAAGTCCCGATGAGCCCCGCGACGATGCCGGACGACTTCCCGGTGCGCTGGCTGGAGGCCTGGAACAGCCACGACACCGAGCGGGTGTTCGAGCTGCTGCACGAGGACATCACCTGGGACGACCGGGTGTTCTGGCCTGAGGTGATCGAGGGCCGGGAGGCGATGCGGCCGTACATGGCGAAGATCTGGGAGGCCATGCCGGACGTGGCGTTCACCGAGATCGAGCACTTCGCCAACGCCGACCGCACCCGGGGCCTGGTGCTGTTCGAGCAGTCCGGGCACGGGCCGGCCAAGCTGGACCCGACCCGGACGTTCCGCTCGCACGGCTGCGACATCTTCCTGGCCTTCTCCTCCGACGGCCGGCTGTCGCACTACCTGGCGTCCTATGACCTGGTCGGCATGCTCGAACAGCTCGGCGCCATCCCGGAACGCGGCACCCGCACCGCCAGCGCCCACCTGCTCTCCCTCACCCGGGGACGCTGACGCGCGTTCGTTCTCGGCGGGCTAGGTGAGTTCGACCGCCAGGTCGATCAGGGCGGCCTGCATCGACCGATGTACGCGGCGCACCCGGATGGAGTGGCACAGCGTCTCGACCATCTCGTCGTGGAAGGCGAGGATGAAGTGACGGAGCGCGTCGAACGCCGCGTCCGAGTGATACTCGTGGACCGAGTTGACCCGCCGCGCCTGCTCGCGCCACGGGGAGTTGAACACCTCGCTGACCTCGTAGTGGAATGACAGCCCGCGGCCGATCAGCGGGTGGCCCTCCATCGCCTCGTCGTTGGGGCCGCCCATGCGCACCTCCGCGCATCGTTCGAACTCGAGCACGAGGAGGTCTGACGCCTCCGGATCCCCGGATGAGACGACCTTGGCCGTCGTACCGTCCCAGTCGGGGTCGTATTCCCTGGCCCGGCAGACGACGAAGGTTCGATTCCCGGCCAGCAGTTGCGGCAACGGCGCACCGCCGTCCCACTCGACGCCGATGTCAACCGGGACCGCGTAGGGCTCACCACGCTCCCGCGCGAGGGCTCTCTCCGCCGCGTGCAGGCGATCCCAGGCGGTGCTGATCTGCGCCCAGTCCGTGGTCGCGTCAAGGTCGGCTCGCGCGGCGCGCAGTTCGGCTTCGAGTGCGTCGATCAGACCGTCCTCCATCGCGCCAGAGCTACCTGAACACCCGCGCTCGCTCTATGACCCCGGTTCGATCGAGGCCGACGAGGGGACCGATCCGGTGGGGCGGTGTTCCCGGCCACGGCCAGCTCTCGACCAGGTCTCCCGACAGGGCGATCAGATCTGGGATTAGTAGCGAGCCATGGCCCGATCCGCCGGCGAAGGCGTCCCAGTCGTCGGGGTCAGTTCCGCCACTGAGATCGACCACCAGCAGATCCGTGAGCTCGAGGTGCACCAAGATAAATCCCAGGAGGAGTTCCCGGTCCTCCCGGCCAACACCGTCGAGATCGAATTCCGTGATTATTCGTGGCCCGCCAGGACGCGTCAGGGTGGCATACACGTTCTCGTCCGCGCGGAACCAGAACTTGATCGAAAGCTCATCACGCATGGTCATCGCCAGCTCGGCAAGGGCCTCACTCTCGGTGAACTCGATCAGATCGCCTTCGAAGCCCAGGTCGTCTCTCAGCGCGGTGATCCGCCCATCGCTGTCATTCCTCAGGCTGATTCCCGATCTCGCCAAAGCGTCGACTCGCTCAGCGGCGCGGCGGGCCGACCACTCTCGCTCGTACCAGCGGATATATCCGTTACTCATGTCGCGCTCCCGCCCATCTGCGACGCAGAGGTCGACCCGGGCCGCTCGACAGTCGCTGCAGGCTCGCCGCCGGAGCCGGCGTCGCTGTCCGAGGGCGAGGTGTCCGGGCCGGAGTTCTTCGCCGCCGGTTCTGGCGCGTCGCCGCCCCCGGACTCGGAGTCGCCGGAGGAGCTACTTCCCGAGCTGGACACCGAGGCACCGCTTCCGGAATCGGAGCCACCGGAGTCTGAACCACCCGAGCTAGAGCCACCCGAGTCCGAGCCACCTGAGGAACCGCCGCCGTCGATACCGGAGCGGACCCACCTCGGCTTCACCGCCGCCGGCCAACCGGTTTGCTGAGCAGCCAGCCGGGGCAGATCGCCGACCGATCCACCTGACCCGCCCGGGCCGGAATACAACCAGGTCAGCAGCGCCGCCACGCCGAACAGCAGCGCCGGCCAGGAGCGGACGACCACGGCGAGCCAGGACCGCCCGAGAGGAACCTCGGGTGCATCAGAAACCTGAGAACGTCGAAGAATGCCCACGTTGCCCCCCAGCAAGATCCGTCGAACTCGGTCAACTTAGCGGGGGTCGCCCGATCGTGAGAGGCGTTTCGCCGATCTTTCTGTAGTGATCGGCCAGCGGTCCGCGTAGCCTGCGGCCATGACCGCGACCCCTGCCCTGCAGCGCCCCCGTCCGCTGGGAATCGCCGCCGCGCTGTGGCTCGTCGTTGGTGTGTTGTTCGTGCTGGGCGGCTTCGGAGGGTTCGCCCAGATCGGCGTCGGTATGGTCGACGACCCGATCATGTTGGTCATGGTGCCGGTGATTCTGCTGGTCGGCATCGGGTTCGTCGTGCTGAGCCGGCTGCTCAAACGCGGTCGGGACACCAGGATCGCGCTCACCGCGATCGGGACGATCGTGGTCCTGTTCTGGCTGTGGAGCGTGAAGATCCTCGCCCTACCGCTGCTCCTGCTGGTGGTGCCGGCGATCGTGCTGCAGTACCGCCCGGACAGCGGCCGCTGGCTCGCGTCCGCGCGCTAGTTGAGGTTGGCGCGGAGGGACTTGGCGGCGTTCTCCAGGCGCTCGGCCAGCTCCGGGGCGACGCTGTCCCGCTGCGCCTCCAGGAGCGCCGCGCCCTCGTCCCACCGGGCCTGCCCGCCCAGGGACTGGGCCAGCTCGGCGAGCTCGGCCAGCCCGGCGCCGGGCAGGTGCAGCCGCATCCGCAGCACCCACTCCGAACCGGCCGGGCGGCGCAGCCGGCGGAACGCCGCGCGCAGGTTCTCCAGCATGCGGGTCAGGATCGCGACCGTCGAGGTGGTGCCCAGCATCTCCGGGCCGAACGCGCCCGTGCCGCCCAGCTCCCGGTAGCGGGCCTCGCAGTCCGCGACGGTCAGCTCCGCGCCCCGGGCGAACGGGTCGAGCAGCGTCGCCGTGCCGGCCGGGCGGACCAGGAAGTGCCCGGGCATGCCGACGCCCTCGATAGGCACCCCGGCCCGCCGCCCCACCTCCATGAACACCACGGCCAGGCTGATCGGGATGCCCAGCCGGCGGGTCAGCACGTGCGGCAGCAGCGAGTTGCGCGGGTCGTAGTAGTCGGCGGTGTTGCCGGCGAAGCCCTCCGCCGTGAACAGCCGGTGCCGCAGGCCGTCCAGGTCGGTCACCCCGTGCGCGAGCCGGTCCAGCTCGCCCAGCCAGCGGTCCACGTCCAGGCCAGGGTCGGCCCCGGCGGCCATCGCCAGCACCGCGAGATCCAGGGGCGGGTCCGCCTCCGCGACCAGCTCGGCGAATCGCCCGACCGCGTCCATCAGCCCATTGTGCCCGCGCCGGGTGAACGCGGAACCCCGCTACCGCACCACGTCGGGCTCGCGGGCCGGAACGGCGGCCGACGGGGAGCCGACGCCGCCGACCGCCTTGGGCACCAGCAGGTCGCCGATCAGCGGGAGGGCCAGGAACCCTTCGGCAGCGGCGTAGAGCAGCCCGACCCGGGGCAGGTCCGACGGCCGGCGGTAGGCCAGCACCCTCGGCAGCCACTCGGGGTCGAACTTGGCGTTGAAGGTGCGCAGCGAGCGGATCTGGAAGAACGGGTTGAGCAGCATCACCAGCCACCGCGCCGCCCGCTCCGGCGGGGTGAACGGGACGTCGTCGGCGAACAGCCGGCCCCACATGGCGAAGTTCATCGACAGCCGCCGCACCCCGCGCGGGCCGAGGGCCGCCATGGTGGACACGATCAGGAACTCGGTCATCCCGTTCGGGGCGCCCGGATCGTGGCGCATCAGGTCCAGCGTGTAGCCGGGGTCGTCGCCGTAGGCCGGGACCAGCCGCAGGAACCCGCCCGGCCGGCCCTCGTCGTCCAGCGCCACGCAGAGCAGGAACTCGGGGTTGCCGCCGTCCCCGCGCACGTCCTGGCTGAGCGACATGGTGAACCCGCGCTCGGGGGCCTTGCCCCGCCAGCGGGCGCTGATCGCGTTCAGCTCCCGCACCAGGTCCGGGGAGGCGTCCGACTCGTTGACGATCAGGAACCGGTAGCGGCGCCCGACCCGGCGTACCGCCTGGCGGATCCCCTTCGACACCGTCGCGGCGTCGAACCGGTCGCAGTGGCAGATGGCCTCGTCGCCGAGGTAGAAGGCGCGGAACCCGCGCGCGGCGAACAGGCCGAAGTCGGCTTCCCGGATGGCCAGGAACGCCGGGCTCCAGGCGCGCTCGTCGCACATGGCCAGGAACTCGTCCAGCAGCCGGGGCACCGAGGCGGGCGCGCCGATCGGGTCCCCGCCGACCAGGGCGTACCCGCCGGCGTAGGTGTAGGCCAGCATGGCCTCGCCGTCCGAGCCGAAGAAGAAGCTCTTGTCGTCGCGCAGCGCGAAGTAGGCCAGGGTGTCCCAGCCGTGGGTGTGCACCAGCCGCTGCGCGTGCGCCCAGTCGGCCTCGGTGTGCGGGCCCCGGGCGCGCAGCGGCCGGAACACCAGCCAGGCGAAAACGATCAGCCCGACCACCCCGAGGGCCAGCAGCGCGTCGGTGAAGAACACCTCGAACCGGTGCCGCCCGTAGGCGTACTCGCCGTCCAACCCGACCAGCCCGGACAGCACCGTGCTGACCGAGTCGCCCACGGTGAAGGCCGGGGTCAGGTGCCGCCGCTCCAGGTACAGGCTGGCCACGCCGGTCAACAGCGTCGCCCCGAGGTACGTGGGCACGAAGCGGACCAGCCGCAGCAGCGACGGCGGGTCGGGTGGCGCGCGGAAGCGGTTGCGGGTGACCACCAGCACCAGCACCATGCCCAGGCCGACGTTCACCGCCAGGTGATGGCCCTTCAGGAAGTGCGCCAGCGCGTTCAGCGCGAACAACGCCAGGGCCAGCCGCCAGGCCGCCCGCTTGCGCCGGGCCAGCTGGTCGGCCAGCAGCAACAACCCCAGGCCGACCAGCACCGACAGCACCCGGTCGGCCACCACGAACGGTGTGGGGTCGAGCGCCTGCTCCACCCGCTGCAGCCGGTGGTGCAGGACCGGCGCGAGGGTCACCAGCTCGATCAGCCCGATCAGCGCGGTCAGCCCGGCCACCACCCGCACCGGCCAGCGCGACCCCGGCGGTCCGGAGGCCGGGGGCGGCGGTGGGGCCGGCGCCGGCGGTCCGGGCGACCCGTCGGGCGGCGGAGGCGGGGTCGGGGGTGGGGGCGGGACGGCGGTGACGGTGACCAGCACCGGCTCGGCGGCCCCTGAATCGGGGGCCGGCTCGGTGGCCGGGTCGGGCAGCCGCTCGAACTCCTCCACCCCGACGGACAGCTCTCCACGCCGGGTGGTCATCACCGGGCCGGCCACCCGCAGCCGGGCGCCGACGGGCAGGGCGCCGAAGTCCCGGTAGACGTCCTCACCGAGGCCCTGCCGGTCGGCGAACAGCTGGATCACGTCGGCTTCCGCCGCCCCCTCCTCACGGAGGACGCCGAAGCTCAGCCGGCCCTGCCGGCGCAGCGCGGTCAGCTCACCGGCGACGGACACCCGGTCGTCGGTCGTGACGCCCGGTCCGAGCCCGGCATGCCGGGCCCGGACGCCGGCCAGCACGCCAGGTGTCACGACGGCCCTGCGGTCACGACGGCCCTGCTGTCATGACGGCATCGACCGGTTGAGTCGTTCCATGGTCTCGATGTACTCCTCGACCATCTCGAACACCACCTGACGGGCGGGTTTGACCCGGTCGAGTTGCCCGACCACCTGCCCGACGAAGTAGTTCACCAGGTCGCGGGCGCCGTCGTTGTGCGCCGCGTGCGCGGCGATCCGCTGCTGGGCCCGGCCGATCAGGTGGGTGTGGAACGGCATCGGCAGCGGGTCCGGGTTGGCCGGGTCGTCCCAGGCCTCGGTCCAGGCGCTGCGCAGCTGGCGGGCGGGTTTGCCGGTGGACGCCCGGGTGCGCACGGTGTCCGAGGAGCCGGCGGCCAGGAACTTCTCCTTGACCACCTCGTTCGTCTCGGCCTCCTCGGTGGTCAGCCACACCGACCCGCACCACACGCCCTGGGCGCCCAGGGCGAGCGCGGCCGCCATCTGTCGCCCGGTGGCGATGCCGCCGGCGGCCAGCACCGGGATGGGGGCCACCGCGTCGACCACCTGCGGGGTCAGCACCATGGTGGAGATCTCGCCGGTGTGCCCGCCGGCCTCGGTGCCCTGCGCGACGATCACGTCCACCCCGGCGGCGACCTGGGCCCGGGCGTGCTCGACCTTGCCCACCAGCCCGGCCACCAGCACGTCCTTGGCGTGCGCCGCCTCCACCAGCGACCGGGGGGCCGGTCCGAGCGCGTTGGCCACCAGCCGCACGTTCGGGTGCGACAGCGCCGTCTCCACCAGCCGCCGGCCGGCCTCCTCGGAGACGTCGAACCGGGCCGGACCGGTCGGGCCGTTGCCCAGCTCGGGCACCCCGTACCGCTCCAGCAGCCCGGCGACGAACTCGCGGTGCCCGTCCGGGATCGGCTGGCTCTTACCGCCCGCGCCACCGGCCGACGGCTTGGCCGGCGGGATGAGCACGTCCACCCCGTAGGGCCGCGTCCCCACCTGCTGGTCGATCCAGTCCAGCTCCACGGCCAGCTGTTCGGGGGTGAACACCACCGCGCCGAGCACGCCCAGCCCGCCGGCTCGGGACACCGCCGCGACCACGTCCCGGCAGTGGCTGAACGCCACGATCGGGAACTCCACCCCCAGGCGTTCGGCCAGCTCAGTCTGCATCGGTAACCCCTTCTCCGGCGGGATCGGCTCCGCTGCCGTCCTCGGTGTCGTCCCCGGTTTCCTGGCCGGTTTCCTGGCCGGTTTCCTGGCCGGTTTCGTGGCCGGGGGCCGCCGGCAACGTGAAGCAGATCGCGGTACCGGCGGACACCTCCTGGTCCAGCCAGATCCGGCCGCCGTGGTACTCGACGATCTTGCGGCAGAGCGACAGGCCGATGCCGGTGCCGGGGTAGGCGTCCTTCGCGTGCAACCGCTGGAAGATGACGAAGATCTTGTCGGCGTAGGCCGGGTCGATGCCGATGCCGTTGTCGGCCACCCGGAACAACCAGTGGTCGCCGTCCCGGCGTACCCCGACGTGCACCCGGGGCGGCTCCTCGCCGCGGAACTTCACCGCGTTCCCGACCAGGTTCTGCAGCACGGCGGTGAGCAGCGTGCCCTCGCCGAACACCTCGGGCAGCGGGTCGTGGGTGACCCGGGCACCCGACTCCTCGATCGCCGGCCCCAGGTTGTGCAGCGCCTGCTCCAGCAGCTCCGCCGCGGGCAGGGTCCGGAACGACTGGCGGGTGGTGGTGCGACCGACCCGGGAGAACGCCAGCAGGTCGCTGATCAGCGACGACATCCGCCGGGCCCCGTCCACCGCGAAGTCGATGTAGGTGGTACCGCGCTCGTCGAGCTGGTCGCGGTAGCGGGTGCTCAGCAGCTCGCAGAAGCTGATCACCTTGCGCAGCGGCTCCTGCAGGTCGTGGCTGGCGGCGTAGGCGAACTGCTCCAGGTCGCGGTTGGACCGCACCAGGTCCTCGGTCTGGGCACGCATCCGCTCGTTGGCCTCGTGCAGCTCGGCCTGCGCCCGCCACAGGTCGGCGAACACGGTCACCTTCGAGCGCAGCATCCACGGGTGGAACGGCTTGGTCAGGTAGTCCACCGCACCCAGCTGGTAGCCCCGGGCGACCAGCTCCGGCTCGTCGGCGCCGGCGGTGAGGAACACGATCGGGACGTTCCGGCTGCGTTCCCGCTGCTTGATCACGGCGGCGGTCTCGAAACCGTCCATCTCGGGCATGTGCGCGTCGAGCAGGATGACCGCGTAGTCGTCGTTGATCACCTGTTTGAGCGCGCGCTCACCGCTGTCCACGCTGTGTATCTCGATCGGCAGATCGGCCAGGATCGCCTCGACGGCCAGCAGGTTCTCCCGGCGGTCGTCGACCACCAGCACCCTCGGTGTCTCCCCGCTGACCACGAAGCACAGGCTTGCACCTCGTCGCTGAGCTCGCACCCCCGGGGCGGGGTATCGCTGGTCTACCGGGTCTGGGCGTTGCGTTCTTGCCTGCGTTCTTGCTTGCGTTCTTGCTTGCGTTCTTGCTTGCGTTCTTGCTTGCGTTCTTGCTTGCGTACGTCGGACGCCCGGGGTGGTTGGGTTTGGTCCGTTGGTTCTGGGCGTCCGGCGCCCGGCTCCGCTTCGCTCCACCGGCCTTCGAATTCGTTTGGTTTGGTTTCGCATTTGTCGGTCGGGAATGCTAGACTCGAACGTATGTTCGATGTAGGCGATAGCCGGGAAGCCGTTACGGCGGCTCTCGCGCAATTGCGTGCGTCGACGGCCGGGCCGTCCGGGCAGGAGCTGATCGACCAGCTCGTGTTCCTGCAGTCGGCTCTGCGGCAGGTGCGGCATGACTCGCTGCATGTGGTCGCCCGGTTGACCAATGAGGGGGAGTTCGAGGCTCGGGCCGTGCGGCCCGCCGCCGGAGTCGCCGACCTGCTGCGGATCGCGCCAGCCGAAGCCCGGCGGATTGTGTCCACCGCGCGGGCGGTGTTCCCCACCGGGCTGGGCGGGGAGCCGTTGGAGCCGAAGCTGCCGGCCACCGCGACCGCCCTGGCGGGGTATGAGATCGACACCGACCACGCCTTAGTGATCGACCGGGCCCTGTCCAGCTCCGCCGCCCGACGGATCGGACTGGAGCGCTGCATCGGGGTCGAAGCCCAGTTGGCCGGGTGGGCCCGGGAGTACCGGCCCGACGAACTCGCCACCCTCGCCAACCGCCTGCTCGATGGGCTCGACCAGGACGGGCCCCGCCCTGACGACGAGTATCCGCAGGTCAACGAACTGCACATGTCACCCGCGCCGGAGGGTGGTGGGCGGATCAAGGGCCGGTTGGATGCTCCCACCTACGAGGCCGTGGCCCGCGCCGTCCGCTCCGCGACCGCCCCCGAAGTCGACACCGGGAAGTTGTTGGGCGAGCGGCAGGCCGAGGCGTTGGCCGCGATCTGTGAGCACGCGCTCGACGACAGCTACCTCCCGCAAGAAGGCGGGCAGCGGCCGCACATGACCGCGGTGTTCGACTACGACCGGCTCGTCGAACGCGGCCGCGGCGCCACCCTCGAATTCGGCGGCCACACCCCGGCCGCGCAGTTGCGACGGATCCTCTGCGACTCGTGCGTCACCCCAGCGGTGCTCGGCGGCGATGGGGTTCCGCTCGATCTGGGACGGACCCGCCGCACCGCATCACCCGCCCAACGGGCCGCACTCGCCGTGCGAGACGGCGGTTGTGCGCACCCGGGCTGCGACAAGACTCCGAGCTGGTGCTCCGCGCACCACGTCATTCACTGGGCCGACGGTGGACCTACCGATCTCGACAACCTGGTCCTCTTATGCCTGCAACACCACATCATGGTCCACGAATCCGGCTGGCGAATACACATGCGCAACGGCCACCCGGAATTCATTCCGCCGAAATGGGTCGACTATCAGCAGAAACCACGCACTCGATCACGAATGGCACTCGTGTGAGTCCCGCGCGTTCAGCCGGCGGCGCGGATCGCGGCCTGGAGACCGGCGCAGTCGGCCACGGTGACGGTCAGGCCGGGGTGGCGGAGCAGGCCGGCCGGGTCGATACCCCGTACCGGCTCGTGGAAGCACAGGCACAGGCCCTCGTCGCCGTTCGTGGCGAAGGTGAGGCCCCGGTCGGCGAAGGACAGCCGGGCCGGGCCGGCGGCCTTCACGAAGGCGTAGTCCCGCGTGATGCGGGTGTCCTTGATATTGCTCAGCGGGGTGCGCACGGTCCAGAAGCCGAACCGGGCGACCACCTCGTCACCGGTCACCCGGACCTCGCAGTTGCCCGGATGCACCCCGAACGGGAACGACGCAAGCCGGTACGTGTGAGCGAAGCGGAACGGGAAGCTGAGCATCCGCTGATGGTATCCGCCGCACCAGCCCGAATCCGTCCGTGAAGATCACATGACTCGGAGATCACATTCACCGCACTCAGCGTCCTAACACCCCACCCGAACAGGGATTTCGCCGCCATCGGGCGTTACCGACGTGGGCGTGTGCGCCTGCTCACGACAAATGCGGGAGCGGGCCGGGGATGCCCAGGCGTTCCATGGAGGAGACGAATAAATCAGACCTAGGAGGCCCTCATGACCGCCTACAAGAAGATCCTGGTCGGCACCGACGGTTCGGGCACCTCGTTGCGTGCCGTGGACCGAGCCGCCGCGCTGGCCGCCGACAACGGGGCCACCCTGGTGATCGTCACCGCCTTCAAACCCGCCTCCGGCGACGTGGTGGACAGCGCCCGTGACGCGCTGAAGGACGACGCGTACCAGGTGGTGGGTTCGGCGCCGGCCGAGTCGCTACTGCGCGACGCCGCCAGCCGCGCCCGCTCCGGCGGCGCCGACGACGTGCAGACGCTGGCCGTGCAGGGCTACCCGGTCGAGGTCCTGGACCGGACCGTGGACGAGTCCGGCGCCGACCTGCTGGTGGTCGGCAACGTGGGGCTGAACACCTTCACCGGGCGCATCCTGGGCTCGGTGCCGCAGAGCGTGGCCCGCCGGGCCGGAGTCGACGTGTTGATCGTGCACACCTCGTGAAACGGTGGACCCGTGATACGTGAACTACCGGCCTCGACCTACGACGCGGTCGACCGGGCGATGGGCCGGGTCATCACCCTGTTCGTCGACTCGGTCGACTCGGCGCTGGAGGCCGTCCCGAACCCCATCCCCAGCGGGGGTCAACTACGCACCACCCGGTCGAACCAGCGGGAGAACCTGACCGCCGGGGTCAACCGGATCCGCAAGCCCGTGCTGGCCGGCATCGGCGCCGCGGACTGGCTGGCCGAGCGGCTGGTCCCGCAGTCCCGGCAGCCGGAACCGGACGAGGTGACATCCGCCCCGGATCCGGCGAAGATACCGGGATGACCACGAGTCGCCCGCCGTCCCCGGGGCGGGTGCCCGGCTGAACGGCACCCCCACCGAGACCGGGCTGGAGGCGGTCCGCCGGTCGGTCGACCAGCCCGCGCCGAGCCCGGCGCTGCGCACGTTCGGCCTGCGGTCGGTCGCCGCCGACTTCGGCCGCAGCACCACCGTGCTCGACTGCGACCCGGCGTACACCGACCCGAGCGGGCAGCTGCCGATGGGCGCGATCGCGGTGCTGGCCGACTCGGTGATCGCCCGCACCCTGCTGACCTGCCTGCCCACCGGGCTGATGGTGGTGACCGGCCGGGTGCAGGTGGAGGTGGTCCGCCGGGTCCCGGTGGGAACCGAGCTGCGGGCCCACGGGCGGGTGGTCACCTGGGACGAGGGTTCGGGCCTGACCACCGCCGACATCCTCGACGGCGGCGGCGAGCTGGTCGCCCGGAGCAGCGGCCGGTCCTACGCCCGCCCGGGCCGGTTCGGCGTCCCGTACGTCACGCCCGGGAACGGTCCCCCGGACGACGGCGACCCGGATGGTGAGGGGTTCCTCGGGCTGGCCTGGTCCCCCGAGGCCGACGGCTGGGTCTCCGCCCGGCTGACCGGGATCGACCGGCTGGCCAACATGTACGGCGCGCTGCACGGCGGGTCCGGCGCGGCCGTACTCGAGGCGACGCTGGCCCGGGCGGCGGCCGAGCGCGGCGGGCAGCCCCTGGACCTGGAGGTGCACTACCTGCGGCCGGCGCCGGCGGCGGGGGTGCCCCTGCGCACCCGGGCCCGGGTGGTGCACGCGACGCGACGGTTCACCCTGGGCACGGCGGAGCTGCTGGACGACACCGGACGGATCTACGCCACCGCCACCGGCTCGTACGGGGTCTAGCGGAGCTCGACCACGCCGGCGGTGCCGTCCACCACGACCCGCTGCCCCTCGCGGATGGTGGTGGTCGCCTCCTTGGCGTTCACCACGCACGGGATGCCGAGCTCACGGGCGGCGATCGAGGAGTGCGACATCGGGCCACCGACGTCCACCACCACCGCGTCGGCCAGGTCGAACAGCACCGCCCAGGCCGAGTCGGTGCCCCGGGCGACGATCACGTCGCCGTCCTCGATCTCCACCTCGTCCGGGTCGAGCACGATCCGCGCCCGCCCCTCCACCCGACCCGGGGATCCGGGCACCCCGACCAGCCGCCCCCCGACGGCCTCCACCACCTCCGGGGGCAGCACCCCGAGCGCGCGCCAGCGCCCGGCGCTGATCGGGCCGAGCGACCCCGGGCCGGCGTCGATCATCTCCGGGAGCGGGAGGTCGGCGGCCAGCTCATGGGTGCGGCGCCGCCTGGTGATCAGCTCGGCCAGCCCGGGCACCGGTCGACCGGTGAGCTCGTCGCACAGCTCGGCCAGCCGCAGGTGGTAGACGTCCTCCGGACCGGCCAGGCGGCCCCGCTCGACCAGCCGGCGGGCCGCCTCCCGCACGATCAGCCGGATGGAGTGGGTGGCCAGCACCATCGGCACCTTGCCGTTCTCCCGCCAGCGCAGGTGGCCCTCGACGAAGTTCAACTGGGCGCGCAGCAGCGGCCAGCGCGGACCCGCCGCCGCGCGCAGCCGCGCCCGGGCCCGGGTGCGGACGCCGAGGGCCGCGTCGTCGGCCACATCGGCCGAAGCGGCCGCCGCGATCAGCCGGTCCAGGTGGGCCGGGTCGTCCCGCCACGGCCGCGCGGCCAGCTCGAACTCGTTGAACCCCCGGTAGCCGTACCGGTCGAGGAACTCCTGCCGGGCCAGCGTGCCCCGGCCGACCTCACCCAGCGCGGCCGTGGCCTCCCGCATGTGGATCCCACCGACCCCGGTGACCGCCGCGATGGCCAGCCCCGCATCCCCGGTGAGCTTCTCCACGGCCCCGCCCACCGACTTGAACAGCGACGCCGAGATCACGCTGGCCAGCACGTGCGGCACCCGGTACACGACGGCCTCGGCCGGGTGCGCGCCCAGCCGGTCCAGGAGGGCGGCGTCCGGGGCGACCCGCCAGTCCCGGGCCAGGTCGACGCGCAGCCGGGCCTCGGCCTCCGCCCGGTACCGGCGGGAGCGGCGCGGGTAGCCGACCAGGGCGCGGACGAACCGGACCCCGATCCCCGCCAACGCCGCCGGGGACGCCTTCGGGCCGGTGTCGGGGTCCGGGGCATCCGGATCCGGGGCGACCCCGAAGTAGTCGCCGTAGACCCCGGCCCGCGACCACCCGGGCAGCCGGTCGGCCATCGCGGCGGCCGGTTCCACGGCGTAGGTGAACCAGCCGTAGAACACGCCGTTCCAGGTCCACGGGCCGGGGTCGTCGGCGATCCCCAGCTCGGTCCCGAACGCGACCCCGAGGCCGCGCTCCTGGGGCAGCGCGATCAGGTCCTGGGTCAGCGCCGTCATCGGCTTGGGCCACTGGTCGTTGGCGTTGGCCCGGGTGAACAGGCCCGGCCCGGCCGGCCAGGTGCACAGCTCGTCGTCGAGCCGGGACAGGTGCGGCGCGAGCGGGTTCGCCGGCTCGTCCATGCTGTCGGAACCCATCGGCGTCCTCTCGGCCCGGCCACGCTTCACGAGAATAAATCGATAGCTAATATAGCGTTACTCGTATCACAGCGACGGGCGGTCGCCGCCCGACGGACCCAGGAGTCTCCACGATGGACGTTCAGGGCAGGCACGTGCTGGTCACCGGCGCCTCGCACGGCATCGGGGTGGACATCGCCCGGGGGTTCGCCGCGCGCGGCGCCCGGGTCACCGTGCTGGGCCGGGACGCCTCGGCGGTGGCGGCGGTGGCCGCCGAGGTCGGCGGGTGGGAGCTGGTCGCCGACCTGAGCGACCCGGCCGCGCTGGGCGAGGTGGTGGCCCGCGCGGAGAGCCGGGGCGGGCCGCTGGACGTGCTGGTCAACAACGCCGGACTGTCCCTGGTCGGGGCGGCGTCGCAGGCCGAGCCGGGTGCGGCGCGACGGATGATGGACGTCAACGCGGTCGCCCCGATGGAGCTCTGCCGGCAGGCGCTGCCCGGGATGCTGGAGCGCGGACGCGGGCACATCGTGAACGTGTCCACGCTGGCCGCCGTGTCCGCGGTGCCGGACCTGCCGCTGTACGGGGCGAGCAAGGCCGCGCTGCACCACTACACGTCGATCCTGCAGCGGGAGCTGGCCGGCACCCCGGTGGGGGTCACCCTGGTCACCCTGGGCGAGGTGGCCGGCACCCACCTGATGGAGCTGGCCCGGCGGTCGCCGATCATCGCGGCGGTGTCGAAGCGGCTGTCCCGGCTGATGCCGGTGCTCACCACCGAGGCGGCGGCTGCCGGGATCGTCGACTCGGTGCGCCGGGAGGCCCCGGTGGTGACGGTGCCCCGCCGGATGGCCGGCGCGGTCGTGCTCCGCAACCTCCCCAGCACCCTGCAGGACGCCGTGTTCATCGGCCTCAAGCCCTGACCCGGGGTCAGGGGAGGAAGTTCGTCGGGCGGCGTTCCTTGCGGGCGGCTAGGCCTTCGGCCAGGTCGGGGTGGCGGAGGGCGGCGTTCATGTCCGCCACCGAGCGGGTGTAGGCGGTCTCCAGGTCGCCGGCGGCGTCGATCAGCACCTGGCGCTTCATCGTCCGCAGCGACTCCCCCGAGCTGCCCCGGGCCAGGTCGCGGGCGAACTCGCGGGTCCGTTCCAGCAGCTCGGCGGCCGGGTACACCCGCTGCACCCAACCCAGCGCCCGCGCCCGCTCGCCGTCGTACACCTCCGAGGTGTAGAGCATCTCCAGGCTGGCCGGCACCCCCACCTGGCGCGGCAGCATCCAGCCGATCCCGTACTCGGCCGGCAGCCCGAGCCGGGCGAACGACGTGGTGATCTTGGCGTCGGCGGCGGCGAACCGCAGGTCGGCGTAGGTGGCCAGGACGAACCCGGCCCCGGCGCAGGCCCCGGTGATGGCCGCGATCACCGGGGTGGACACCAGCAGCGGCGCCAGGTGGTTGCGGCGCAGGCCGTCCGGGGCGTCCTCGGGCCAGGGCGGCAGCTCCACCGGTTCCCGGGCGTAGTCGCCGCCACCGGAGCTGATCCGGCTCAGCCGACCGGTGTCCGCGCCGGCGCAGAAGTCCCCGGCCCCGGTCAGCACGACCACGCGGGCGTGCGGGTCGGTGTGCGCGTGGTGCAGCGCCCACCGGTACTCGGCGGCGCTCCGCCCGTTCCAGGTGTTGCGCCGGTCCGGGCGGCTCAGCGTCACCGTGGCCACCCCGTCGGCCACCTGGTAGGTCAGCTCGGAGAACTCGTCTGGCCGCACGGGCTCACCCTTCGCGTGATCTTCAATCCGGTATATCCGTTGGTAGTATTCCTCGATGAGCGAGGGCCCGGGGAGCACCGCCGAGGTGCTGGTGCCGAAGGCCGCCGAGCTGGTCGCCGCCCGGTTGCGCCGGCAGATCGTGGTCGGCGAGCGGATCGAGGGCGAGATGCTGCCGCCGGAGATCGTGCTGTGCGCCCAGCTCGGGGTCTCCCGCCCGACGCTGCGCCAGGCCCTGCGCATCCTGGAGTCCGAGCTGCTGGTCACCGTGCTGCGCGGGCGCAACGGCGGCACCCGGGTGAACCGGCCGTCGGCCGAGGTCGCCGGCCGGTACCTGGGCAACCTGCTGCAGTTCGAGCGGGCCTCGCTGGACGACGTGCACACCGCCCGGCTGCTGCTGGAGCCGGCAGCGGTCGCCACGCTGGCCGGACGGCTCACCCCTGCCCAGCTCGACGAGCTGCGCGGGCTGGCGGCGGCCGTCCAGCGGGAGGGCGATCCGCCCGGCCGGCGCGCGGCCGGCGAACGCTTCCACACCGCGCTGGTGGGGATGACCGGCAACCCCGCCGTCACCCTGTTCACCGAGCTGGTGCAGCGGTTGATCGGCGCGCACGCCGCCCGGTTCGAGCAGCGGCGCGAGCCGTCCGGGACCGCCGCGCCCCTCGACGCGCACGACCGGGTGCTGGAGCTGCTGCGGGCCGGTGCCGCCCAGGAGGCCGCCCGGGTGTGGCGCGAGCACCTGGAGGACGTGCACGCGCGGCTGCGCGCTGACCTGGACACCACCCGGGTCCTCGACCTCGAGCTCTAAGTTCACCGGGCCAGCTCGCGGGCGATCCGCAGGGCGGCCGGCCGGTCCACCTTCCCGTTCGGTACCCGGGGCAGCGCGTCGAGCACGAGCAGCCGGCGCGGCCGCTTGTACGGGGCCAGCCGGTCGGCCACGGCGGCCAGCAGGTCGTCCGGGACGGCCCCCGCGGCGTGGGTCTCGACCAGGGCGACCGGGATCTCGCCGAGCCGGTCGTCGGGCACCGGCAGGACGGCCGCGTCCCGGACCCGCTCGTCGGCGACCAGTGCGGCCTCGACCTCCTCGGGGATCACGTTGAACCCGCCGCAGATGATCGTGTTCTTCAGCCGGCCGGTGATGAACAGGTAGCCGTCGGCGTCCCGATGTCCCAGGTCACCGGTGTGCAGCCAGCCGTCCGGGTCCACCGGGCTCGGCGCGGCGGAGTCGCCCAGGTAGCCGGAGGTGGCCGAGCGGGACCGGGCCAGGATCTCGCCGCGCTCGCCGACGCCCGCCTCCGCGCCGTCCGCGGTGACGATCCGCAGCTCCACCCCGGGCAGCGGCTTGCCCACGGACCCCGGCCGGCGCCGCCCGGCCAGCACGTCCCGGGCGGACTCGATGGCGATGCCGCCGAACGCCTCGGTCTGCCCGTAGGCCTGCAGCACCGGCACCCCGAACCGGGTCTCGAACTCCTCGCGCAGCGCGGCCGGCAGCGGCGCCGTCCCGGAGGACACGTAGCGGACTCCGGCCAGGTCCTCCCCCGGCTCCAGGGTGTCCAGCAGGATCCGCAGCATCGCCGGGTTGATGGTCAGGTTGTCGATGCGGTGCCGGTCGAGCAGCCGTTTCACCACCCGCCCGTCGAACTTCGGCACCAGCACGATCCGCCGCCCCACGTACAGCGCGAACAGCAGCCGCACCACGCCGGCGGTGTGCGAGAGCGGGTTGGCGATCAGGTTGGGGGCGGTGTCCTCGCCGGCCAGAGGGGTCGGGGAGGTGTCCCGGCGGAACGCCGACACCGTGGCCCGGATGTTCGACCAGGCGTTGTCGTGGGTGAGCACCACGCCCTTCGGCGCCCCGGTGCTGCCGGAGGTGAGCAGCACCAGCGCCGGCTCCGGCCCGACGTCCCGCTCCGGCACGGTGAAGCCTTCGGCCCCCCGATCGTCGGCCGGGATCCGCGGCACGGTCAGCAGCGGGGTGTCCCCGGCCTGCGCGACCCACGGGTCGTCCGGGTCGGCGACCACCGCCGATACTCCGAGCGCGCCCACGACCCGGTCGACCTCGGCGGGCGGGGCGGCCGGGTGCATCGGCACCACCGCCGCCTCCCGCGACCACACCGCCGCCGCGACGGCCGGGAACCGCTCGTCGTTGCCCACCCGGACCAGCACCCGGTCGCGGGGGCGGACCCCGGGCAACCCGTCGGCCGTCCGGGCGGCGGTGGCGGCCAGCGCGCGGTAGGTCCACGGCCCGTCGTCGGCGACGAACACGAACCCGCCGTCCGGGCGCTCGGCCAGCCGCCAGTCCAGCAGCCGCGCCAGCGACCCACCCGGCTCCCGGCTCACCGAGCCCACCGGCACCGCCCGCTCTCCGGGACGGCCCGACGAACTCACCGGGCCCACGGGCCGCTCTCCGGGACGGCCATGCCGGGCAGCAGGCCGTGGTCGGCGGGCGCCGTCGGGTACTCCGGCAGGCCGCGTTCCCGCGAGGGCAGCCGCACCCGGAAGGTGCCGTGCGCGGTGCGCTGGTCGAACTGGTTGTGGCACTCCACGGCGCACACCACCTCCGGCCACTCGCCGTCGGTGTCCACCTCGGACACGCTCCCGGTCAGGCGAGTCAGGTCGCCCAGGGTGTTGAAGCCGGTGATCCGGTCGTCCACCCCGACCAGGACGGCGTCGTCGCCCATCCAGTCGGTGACCACCTGCATCATCCAGGCGTTGCGCAGCATCCCGTAGTCGTAGGCCCGCCGGGCGCCGACCGAGCGGGCGTACTCGTCGTCCCAGTGCACCCGCATCGCGGAGTCCCAGGCGCCGTCGGCGTTGCGGCTGTAGAACCCGCCCATCCGCTGCCGGTTGCGCCAGCCCAGCCGGTAGGGGTAGATCTCGTGCCGGCCGTTGCCCTGCAGCCAGGCGATCACGTCCCCGATCACCAGCGGACCGCGGTAGCGCGCGGCGCCCAACGACTCCCCCACCGTGACGTCCTCGACGTGGCGCGGGGAAGCGCCGCGGACGGTCTCGGCGGCGTACCCGGCGTCCACCTCGTCCAGCTCGGCCTCGGTGTAGACGTGCTGATCAGGGGGTGCGTCGACGGTCTTGTTGCGCTTGGCGGCGGTGTCCCGCTCGGTGTGCACGAAGTCGGCGTCCCAGATGGCGATCAGCTCACCGGCGTCGTTCCAGTACACCCGGCGGCGCACCGACAGCGCCGAGCGGCCGCCGAAGCGCGACTCCTTCTCGGTGATGTCCACGTAGAAGCGGCGCACCCAGATCCGGTCGCCCTCGCGCACCGGACGGAAGAACCGGATGTGGTCGCCGGCCCAGAACATGTGCACCCCGGAGAGCGCGCCCTTGCCCCGGCCCCGGTCCTCCGGGCGGCGCGGGATCGTCGGGGTCAGCCCGGCGCCCTCCAGGAACCCGGGCGGGGCGATGATCCCGCCCCAGCGGGAACCGGCGGCATGCCCGGGGTCGGTGTAGAGCGGGTTGTCGTCACCGAAACCGTTGGCGTAGTGCCGGATGCCGTCCCGGCCGGCCTCCTCGTTCCAGCTGGTCCACCGGTCGTACGGCCAGTCCAGGCCGATCTTCTCCCGGAACTTCTCGATGCCCTCGCTGGTCAGTCGCCCGAAGGTCTCGGTATCGGTGGTCATGCAGGACTCCTCACCATCGGATGGACATGCCGGCGTCGACCGGGAACGCCGCACCGGTCACCAGCCGGGCCTCGTCGGAGCACAGGAACGCCACGGCGGCGCTGATGTCCTCCGGCTCGGCCCACGGCTCCGGCAGCACGTTCAGGCTCTTGGCGACCTTGGCGAACCGCTCGGTGCTCTGGTCGGGGTGGCCGGGCAGGAACAGCTCCATGGTCATCGGGTTGTGCACCATCGGGGTGTTCACCGTGGTCGGGTGCACGGTGTTGACCCGGATCCGGTGCCGCCCCAGTTCCAGGGCCAGCGCCTTCATCAGCCCGACCAACCCGTGCTTGGCCGCGATGTAGTGCGCCGAGTTCTCCATGGCGCGCAGCCCGGCGGCCGAGCTGGTCAACACGATCGAGCCGCCCCGGCCGCCGTCAAGCAGGTGTGGCAGCGCGGCCTTGACCGTCCAGAAGACCCCGTTGAGGTTGACGTCGATCATGTCGGTCCAGGCCGCCGGCTCCAGGTCGAGCACCGAGGCGTACCCGGCGATCCCGGCGTTGGCCACCACGATGTCCAGCCGACCCAGCTCGGCCACCCCGGCGTCCACGGCCTCGCGCAGCGCCGGCAGGTCACGGACGTCGGCCTTCCGGGCCACGATCCGCCGGTCCTGGGCCTCGACCAGCTTCACCGTCTCGGCCAGGTCGGCCTCGGTGCCCAGCGGGTACCCCACCGAGTCGATGTCCGCGCAGCGGTCCACCGCGACGATGTCCGCGCCCTCGGACGCCAGCCGCACCGCGTGCGCCCGGCCCTGGCCCCGGGCCGCCCCGGTGACCAGCGCGACCTTGCCCTCGAATCTTGCCTTACCCGCCCCGCCGGCTCCGCGGGCTGGGCCTACCCACCCCGCTGGCTCCGCAGGCTCCGCCCGCTCGCCATCCCCCGGGCCGGCTTCCATCCCCCGGGTCATCGGATCTCCGGGGTGATCTTCGGACCCGGGGTGAACTCGGTCTGGTGGCCGGCGTTGGACAGCTGCGGGTAGATCAGCGGCACCTCGCGGGAGGCCTGCGGGCTCATCGACAGCGAGTCCCAGACCGCCTTGACCGTGCCCTGCAGCGGGATCGGCGGTTTGGTCGCGAGTCTCCTGGCCAGCACGTCGGCCCGGGCCCACACCTCCGCCCGCGACCCCGGCACCACCTCGCTGACCAGGCCGATCCCGTACGCCCGCTCCGCGCCCATCCGCTCGTCCAGGCCGAACAGCGCGATCCGCATGGCCTCGCCCAGCGGGATGCGGCGGGCCAGCCCGGCCGGCTCCAGGGCGGACAGCATGCCGTAGGTGGTGTGCGGGTCGAAGAACGTGGCGTCCGCCGAGCAGATCACCACGTCGGCCTCGTTGACCCAGTAGAACGCCCCGCCGGCGCACATCCCGTGCACCGCGCAGATCAGCGGCTTCCACACCCGGTTCTGCTTGGCGCCCAGGAAGAACCCCGGGTCGTCCGCGCTCCACGGGTTGGGGTGCCGGGTGCGGCCGGCCTTGCGGTCCACCCCGGTGGAGAACGCCCGGTCGCCGGCCGCCCGCAGCACCACCACGTGGATGTCGTCGTCGAGCCGGCAGCGCTTCCAGATCTCCGCGTGCTCGTCGAGCATCGGCTGGTCGAAGGCGTTGAGCACCTCCGGCCGGTTCAGCGTGATCGTGGCGACGTGGTCGGTCACCTCGAACAGCACGGTCTTCATCTCGGCTCCCGAGGTAACCCGAGCACCCGTTCGGCGAGCATGATCTTGAGTACCTCCTCGGTCCCACCGGCGATGCGGTAGCCCATCGACCCCATCAGCCAGCGGTTCCAGTTGAACGTCCCCCACTCCCCGGTGTCCGCAGCGAACGCCGGGCCCAGCAGCCGCGCGGCGAGCTCGCCGACGCGGCGTTGATTGTCCGCCAGCAGGATCTTGTCCATGGCCCGCTCGGCCCCGGACAGCGACCCCTCGGGCAGGGCCTGCATGCGTTGCTGCTGGAACCGGGCCAGCCGCAGCCGGCCGTGCACCCGCGCCCACTCGTCCCGGACCAGGGGGTCGGCGTTGCGGCCGGTCCGCCCGGCCAGGGTGCGCAGCAGCTCGACGGCGCGGGCGTTGGTCTCGTGGCTGCGGTCGCCGACGGTCTTGCGCTCACCGGCCAGGGCGGCGGTGGCCACGGTCCAGCCGGCGCCCTCGTCGCCGAGGCGCAGCACGTCGTCCAGCTCCACCCCGGACAGGAACACCTCGGTGAAGCTGGCCCCGCCGGTCATCTGCCGCAGCGGCCGTACCTCGATGCCGGGCGCGTCCATCGGCACCAGGAACATGGTCAGGCCGCGGTGCTTGGGCGCGTCGGGGTCGGTGCGGACCAGGGCCAGCCCGAGGTCGGCGAAGGTGGCGTTGGACGTCCACACCTTCTGCCCGGTGATCGTCCACCGGCCGTCCGCGAAGGTACCCCGGGTGCGCACCCCGGCCAGGTCGGAGCCGGCCTCGGGCTCGGAGAAGAGCTGGCAGGCCACCGTCTCGCCGCGGTGCAGCGGGGCGGCGTGCGCGGCGATCTGCGCCGGCGTGCCGAAACCGACCAGGGCGTGGCTGACCGTGCCCAGCCCGATCCGCAGCGGGTTCATGTCCGGGACGTCGAACGCCGCCTCGAGCAGCCGGTAGAGCCGGTCGAAGCCGGTCGCCAGCCCCGCGCCGCCGTGCTCGGGCGGCCCGGTGATCCAGCCGAAACCGGCCACCCACCGCTCCCGCTGCCAGGCCAGGGCGGCGTCCGCCTCGGCGCGTTCCTGGGCGTCGCTGGTCTCGTGGAACAGCGCCAGCCCCTCCTCGCCGCGCCCCCACTGGGCGGCCGCCGGAGCCCGCCGCGACGCGTGCGCGGTGAGGAAGGCCAGCGCGCGCTCGGCGAACGCCCGCTCCTCGGGCCCGGCGGCCAGCTCCAGCAGGTCGTCGGACATCTCAGAACCCCAACCGGTCGGCCACCCGGGCGAGGTGCTCGCGCGGGGCCCCGAACATCGCCTCGCTGCTGGTCGCCCGCTTGAAGTACAGGTGCGCCGGGTGTTCCCAGGTGAACCCGATACCGCCGTGGACCTGGATGTTCTCCGCCGCGCACCGGCGGTAGGCCTCCGAGCAGTGGGCGGCGGCCAGACCGGCCAGCACGCCCGCCTCGGGATCATCGGCGTCCACCGCCCAGCCGGCGGCGTAGGCGGCCGAGGTGGCCAGCTCCACGTCCAGCAGCATGTCCGCGCACTTGAGCTTGATCGCCTGGAACGACCCGATCGGCCGGCCGTACTGGTGGCGCACGCATCCGTACTCGACGGCCATCTCCAGCACCCGGCGGGCCCCCCCGGCCTGCTCGGCGGCCAGCGCGGCGGCCGCCCGGTCCAGGGTCCGCTCCATCACGGCCGCGGCGCCGCCGTCGACCCCGATCGGCCGGGCCGGGGCGGCGTCGAAGGTCAGCCGGGCCTGCCGACGGGTGGCGTCCAGGGTGGGCAGCGGCTCGCGGTGCACCCCGGGGGCCTGCGCGTCCACCGCGAACAGCGACGGCCCGGCGGGGGTGCGGGCGACCACCAGCAGCAGGTCGGCCACGTGCCCGTCGAGCACGTACATCTTCTGTCCGGTGATCCGGTCGCCCTCGGCCGTGGTGGTCAGGCCGTCGGTGGTCCAGCGCCCGGCCGCCTCGGTGAGGGCCAGCGTGCCGAGCACCGCGCCCTCCGCGAGACCCGGCAGGTACTCCGCGCAGGCAGCGGAGTCCCCGGAGGCCAGCAGGGCCTGCGCGGCCAGCACCGCGCTGGACAGGAACGGCGCGCAGAGCAGCGCCCGGCCCATCTCCTCGCAGACGATCTGCAGGTCGACGAAGCCGAACCCGGAGCCGCCGAAGCCCTCGGGTACCGCCAGGCCGGCCAGGCCGAGCTCCCCGACCAGCCGCGACCAGACGCCCTGGTCGTAGCCCGGTTCGGTCTCCATCAGCCGCCGCACCTCGGCCTCCGGGGAGGTCTCGGCCAGGAACCGGCGGACGGTCGCGCGCAGCTCCGCCTGCTCGGGACTGAACGCGAACAGCGGCGCGGTCTCCCGCTGATCCACGCTGCCGGCCGTCACGGGGTGTCCCAGCGCAGCGGCAGCCGGTCCAGCCCCATGGCGCCGCCGGCGTGGATGCTCAGGGGTTCGGACTCATCGATCCGGTAGTCGGGGATGCGGGCGTGCCACTGGCCCAGCGCGGTACGCAGCTCGTCGCGGGCCAGGTGCGAGCCGGCGCAGCGGTGCGGCCCGGCGCCGAAGGCCAGGTGCCGGTTGGCCGGGCGGTCGAAGCGCACCTCCAGCGGGTCCGGGAACTCGTCGGGGTCCTGGCCGGCCAGCGCGGTGGACAGCAGGATCCGCTCCCCCTCCCGCATGGTCACCCCGGCGAACTCCACGTCCCGGGTGAGCGTCCGCGCCGGGTTGATGAACGAGTGCACCCGCAGCAGCTCCTCCACCGCGCCGGGGATCAGCTCCGGCCGCTCGACGATCAGCTTCCGCTGCTCCGGGTGCTCGGCCAGGTAGCGGAACGACCAGGCCAGCGCGGCGGTGACGGTGTCCAACCCGGCGATGAACAGCAGGAAGCAGAGGTTCTGCACGTCCTCGGCGCTGGTCGGGCGGCCGTCGATGTCGGTGTCCAGCAGGGCCGACACCACGTCGTCGCGGGGCTCGGCGCGCCGGGTGGCGATCAGCTCGCGCAGGTAGGTGTTGATCTCGATGCCGGCCTCCCGGCGGACCTCCGGCCGGTCCTGGCTGTGCAGCAGCAGGTTGTTCCAGCGGACGAACTTCGGGGCCTCGGCGGCCGGCAGCCCGAGGATGTTGGTGAAGATCGTCGTCGGGTACGGCTGCGCGAAGTCGGCGACGAACTCGCAGCCCGGCCGCGCGGCGATACCCTCCAGCAGCTCCGCGCAGGTGTGGTCGATGGCGGCGGTGCGAGCGGTTACCGCCTTCGGGGCGAACAGCGGCGCGATGGCCCGCCGGTAGCCGGTGTGCTCGGGCGGGTCCATCTCCAGCGGGGCCAGCCGCTCGCGCCGGGCCACGTGGGCCGGGATGCCGGTGGCCCGGCTGGAGAACTCCTCGGGTCGCTGCATCGCCGCGCGGATGTCCGCGACCCGGGTGAGGATCCAGTAGCCGCCGTGCCGGGGGCTCCACATCACGCGGGCGCCCCGCAGGTCGCGGAAGGCCGCGAACGGGTCGCGCAGGAAATCCGGCCCGAACACGTGGTCGACGTCGCGGACCAGGTCGGCCGGCACGTGCTCCGGCCTCTCGGCGTCGATGCTCGTTCCGCTGGCGCTGCTCTCGGTGCGGACGCTCGTTCCGCTGGCGCTGCTCTCGGCGGTCACGTGGATCGGCCCCTCCGGCGTAGGCCTCTGCTAGGTCGATTTATCTTATATCGAATTACCGGCGCGGCACACCCCGGGCGCTGCTACTGTTCGGCCGAACCAGCCACGGCGTGAGGAGCGTGATGGCCGCCGGGAGGCTCGAGGCGATCCGGGTGCCGAAGGCGGCCGAGATCGTCGCCCGGGCGCTCCGCCGGAAGATCGTCACCGGGGAGCTGCGGGCCGACGACCCGCTGCCCCCCGAGGACCAGCTGATGGCCGAGCTGCGGGTGGCCCGCACCACGGTGCGCGAGGCGCTGCGCATCCTGGAGTCCGAGGGGCTGCTGATCGTCCGCCGGGGGGCCGGCGGCGGGGCCCGGGTGCGCACCCCGGCGGTGCCGATGGTCGCCCGCTACATCGGCCTGCTGCTGCAGTACGAGGGCACCACCCTGGCCGACGTGCACCGTTGCCGGGTGATGCTGGAGGCCCCGGCGGCGGGCCTGCTGGCCACCCGGGCCGACCCGGAGGTCGTCGCGGCGCTGCGCCGGGCGCTGGCCGACGAGGCGGCCGCGATGGACGGTCCGGACGAGGTCGGGGCCGGGCGGGCGCACGGGCAGTTCCACCGGCTGGTCGTGCGGCTCACCGGCAGCGTCACCTACGACTCGCTGACCGCCGTGGTGAACCGGATCATCCAGGCCCAGGCCGACCGCTTCCTCGCCGCGCACGGCCGGGAGGACGCCACCATCGCCCAGATGCGGCTGGCCCACCGCGCGCACGCCCGGCTGGTCGACCTGATCGAGGCCGGGGCGGCGGCCGACGCCGAGGACCTGTGGCGGCGGCACCTGGAGGCCGGTGACCGGCACCTGCTCTCCGACCCCGGCGCCCTGTCCGTACTCGACCTCATGGAGTGAGTGTCCACTCCCTTCGGACTGGTAAGAAGTCCTGGAGTCGGTCGACGTCGAGGAGGACCATCCATGGGGCGGGTCGAGGGCAAGGTCGCGTTCATCACCGGGGCCGCCCGGGGACAGGGGCGGTCGCACGCGGTGCGGCTGGCCGAGGAGGGCGCGGACATCATCGCCGTGGACATCGCCGAGCAGGTGGTGGCGACCACGGCCTGCCCGACCGCCACGGCGGAGGACCTGGCCGAGACGGTCAAGCTGGTGGAGAACCTGGACCGGCGCATCGTGGCCCGCACCGCCGACGTCCGCGACCTGGCCGCGCTGCGCGCGGTGGTCGACGAGGGGGTGGCCGAGCTCGGCCGGCTGGACATCGTCTGCGCCAACGCCGGGATCATCAGCGCCAAGGCCGTGCACGAGATGGACGAGGACGTCTGGCAGGACATGATCGACATCAACCTGACCGGGGTGTGGAAGACCGCCCGGGCCGCGGTGCCGGCCATGCTGGCCGCCGGGAACGGCGGGTCGATCGTGCTGACCAGCTCGATGGCCGGGGTGGCCGCGATGGCCAACATCTCGCACTACGTGGCGGCCAAGCACGGCGTGGTCGGCCTGATGCGGTCACTGGCCCTGGAGCTCGCCCCGCACGGGATCCGCTGCAACTCGGTGCACCCGACCACCGTGGACACCCCGATGATGAACAGCCAGGCCTCCTTCGAGCTGTTCACCGGGGGTATGGCGGGCGCCACCAAGCAGGACGTGGCGAACGTGATGGTGCACCTCAATGCGCTGAAGACCTCGTGGGTGGAGGCGGTGGACATCAGCAACATGGTGCTGTTCCTGGCCTCCGACGAGGCCCGCTTCGTCACCGGCACCACCCAGCTGGTGGACGCGGGCGCCACCATGCCGTTCAAGATCCCGCACGGCTGAGGGCCGGCACCGGCCGGCTCGCGCCGGGGATCAGCGGGCGGTCTGGTCGGCCGGGGGCTCGTCGATGCTGACCGGGCGACCCCAGTCCCGGTAGCGGATGTCCACCGTGGTGGGCCGGTCCTTCGCCCCGAGGCGCTGCTCCACCCGCAGCGGCCGGTGCTCGGTGTCCACCCACAGCGTGACGTCGTTGCTGGTCTCGCCCTGCTTCAGGTACTCCTGCAGCGCGCGCTTGCGCCGGGCGTTGTCCTGGCCGGCGGCCGCCTTGGCGATGTCGACGGTGATCCGGTACTTCACCACCGGCACCCCGTCGAGGTCCTCATCCGTGGCGCTGACCAGCGTGGCGCCGTCCCCGTACAGGTCCGAGCGCCAGGCCCGGGTCGGCTCGGCGGCCCGGACCGCCCGGGTGGCCAGCACGGCGAGCTTCTGCTCGGTGGTGCCGGCGAAGGTCTCGGCCAGCTGGATCGGCCCGAACCACGGCTTGTCGGCCGGGCGCCGGGACCCGAACCCGGCGGGCGTCCGCACCCACGCGGTGTCGTCGGTGCGGACCACGGCCTCGAGCAGCCCGGGGGCGGCGTCACCGGAGACCATGGGGAGGTAGGCGCGCGCGGCCGTACCGTCGGCGCCGAACTCGACGGCCCCGTCCCCCTCCGGCAGGGTTGCGGCCTCGCCGGACGGCCCCGGCACGGTGCCAGAGGTGCTGGTCGCGGCGGTCTTGTCGGCCGCCACCCGGGCGGTCACCGCCTTCTCCAGGTCGGCCAGCCGGGAGAAGTGCCGGCGGGGCGCCTCGCCGGCGTCGGACGGCGCCGTATCCGGGGACACCGAACAGCCGGCGAGCAGCCCGGCCAGCAGCCCGGCCGCGAGCAGCGCGGCGGTGGCGGGGGCGGACCTGGTCATCCGTCCGATTGAACCGCACCGGCGCCGGACGCCGCGGCCCGGGGCTAGCCTCGGGACCGTGGAGACCTTCGTGACACCCGGGTCGGGGCTGCGGCTGGAGTACCGGTTCACCCCCACGCCGTCCGGCGGTCCGGGCGCGGTGATCGCCCCGCCGCACCCGGTCTACGGCGGCGAGCTGACCAACCCCGTGGTGACGGCCACCGCCCGGGGCCTGCGCGACGCCGGCCTGGCCACCTGCGCGTTCAACTTCCGCGGCACCGGAGCCAGCGAGGGCCGGCCCACCGACGACCCGGCGGCGGCCGCCGACGACTACCTCGGCGCCCTGGACACCCTCTCCGGCCTGACCGACGGGCCGTACCTGGCCGCCGGGTACTCCTTCGGGTCGGCGACGGCGCTGGCCGTGGCCGCGACCGTCCGCTGGGTACGCGGGGTGGTGCTGATCGCCCCGCCGGTGTCCATGGTCACCGCCGCCCGGTACGCCGCGTTCCCCGGCCCGGTACTGGTAGTGGTCGGTGACGGCGACGGCTACGCCCCGCTGGACGGGCTGCGGGCCGAGCTGGCCGCCCGTCCGGACGCGATCCTGGCCGTCGTGGCGGGCGCCGACCACTTCTTCTCCACCGGGGCGGCGGCGATCACCCCGCTGGTCGCCGAAAACGTCCGCCCCTGGCTCTGACCGGTACTCACCAAATATCTGTTTGACACCGGGGCCGAGGCCTGCCAGGCTGCCCGGGTGGGCACGCCGCTGGACCCCGACCTGGCGTCGATGATCCGCCGGCTGGCCGCCGAGCACCCCGCTTCCCCCGCGCTCACCTTCGCCGGCGCCACCCACGACTTCGCCGACCTCGACCGCCGCTCCGACCGGGTCGCCGCCGCGCTGCTGGCCACCGGGATCGGCCCGGGCGACCGGGTGGCGTTCCTGGACAAGAACTGTCCTGAGTTCTTCGACGTCCTGCTCGGGTGCGCCAAGACCGGGGCGGTGTTCGTCCCGCTGAACTGGCGGCTGGCCCCGGTCGAGCTGGGCCGGATCCTGGCCGACGCCCGCCCGGCCCTCACCCTCACCGGCCCCGACTTCGCCGACCCGCCGTCCCCGGGCCGGATCGTCGCCCTGCACACCCGCACGTACGGGGACTGGCTGGCCACCGGCGCCGAGCCACCCGGACCCCGAGAAAGCCGGCCGGACGAGCCCTACCTGCAGCTCTACACCTCGGGCACCACGGGGCAGCCGAAGGGCGTGGTGCTGGGCCACCGGACGGCCGGGCGGATCCGCGCGCTGGGCGAGGCCATCGGCTACACCCCCGACTCGGTGCTGCTGATGGTGCTGCCGCTGTTCCACACCTCGTACTCGATCCCGCTGTCCGCGATGGCCATGGGCGGGCACTGCGTGCTGCACCGGGAGGTGGACCTGCCGGCCGCGCTGGCCGACCTCCCGGCCTTCGCCGTGACGCACGCCGGCTTCGTCCCCGCCCTGCTCGCCGCGTTGAACCCGCTCGCCCGAGGCGCCGGCCACGACTTCTCCCGCCTGCAACTGATCATGTATGGGGCGTCGCCGATCTCCGAGACCGTGCTGCGCGAGTCGATCGAGGTGTTCGGCTGCGCGTTCGCCCAGCTCTACGGGCTGACCGAGTCCGGAGGCACCATCGCCCTGCTGCCACCGGACGACCACGACCCGGACCACCGGCCGGAGCTGCTGCGCTCGATGGGCCGGCCGCTGCCCTGGGTGGAGATGCGCATCGTCGACCCGGAGACCGGCGCCGACCGGTCCGACGGCGAGGTCGGCGAGCTGTGGACCCGGTCGGACCAGAACCTGGTCGGCTACGCCGGGCAGGCCGCCTCGGCGCTGACTCCGGACGGCTGGCTGCGCACCGGTGACCTGGGCCTACGGGACGGCGCCGGGTACGTGTACCTGCAGGACCGGCTGAAGGACATGATCGTGTCCGGCGCGGAGAACGTGTACCCGGCCGAGGTGGAGAACGCGCTGATGGCCCACCCGGGGATCGCCGACGTGGCGGTGATCGGGGTTCCGGACGAGCGCTGGGGCGAGACGGTGAAGGCGATCGTGCTGCCCGCGCCCGGCGCCGCGCCGGACGCCGGGGAGATCATCGAGTTCGCCCGCGCCCGGCTGGCCCACTACAAGTGCCCCACCTCGGTCGACTTCGTGAGCGGCCCGCTGCCCCGCAACCCGTCGGGCAAACTGCTGAAGCGCACCATCCGCGAGCCCTACTGGGCCGGTCAGAGCAGAAGGGTCACCTGAACATGAGCAACCGGACGATCGACGTGCTCCTCGACGGCGACTACTCGTTCTTCGAGGGTCCGCGCTGGCACGACGGCCGGCTCTACGTCTCGGACTTCTACAACTACCAGGTGATCGCGGCCGACCTGGACGGCAAGGTGGAGAAGATCGCCGAGGTGGCCGCGCAGCCGTCCGGGCTGGGCTGGTTGCCCGACGGCCGGCTGCTGGTGGTGTCGATGAAGGACCGGCGGATCCTCCGCCTCGAGGCGTCGGGCCTGGTCGAGCACGCCGACCTGTCCGACCTCGCCCCCTGCCACCTCAACGACATGATCGTCGACGCCCGGGGGAACGCGTACGTCGGCAACTTCGGCTCGGACATCCTGCACGGCGCCGCCCTGACCCCGACCGCGATCTACCTGGTCCGCCCGGACGGGTCGGCGTCGGCGGCCGCCCAGGGCCTGCACTTCCCGAACGGCATGGCGATCACCCCGGACGGGGTCCTGGTGGTGGCCGAGACGGTCGGCAACCGGCTGTCCGCGTTCGACGTCGCCGAGGACGGCACCCTGGGCGAGCGGCGGGACTGGGTGCGGTTCGGCGACGTGCCGGCCACCGACGACCTGGCCGAGGCGTCCGGGCAGCTCGCGTACGCCCCGGACGGCATCGTGGCCGACGCCGAGGGCGGTGTCTGGTTCGCCGACGCGTTCGGCCGGCGCGCGGTGCGGGTGCTCGACGGTTCGGTGGTCGAGGAGGTCAGCACGGCCGGACTGGGGCTGGGCACCTACTCGTTGACCCTGGGCGGGCCGGACGGGCGCACCCTGTTCCTCTGCTCGGCGCCGTCCTTCGCTGAGGAGGAGGCCAAGGCGAACCACGCCGCGAAGATCCTGACCACCACGGTCGACGTCCCGCTGGTCGGACACTGACCGGCGTCGGGCACTGAGCGGCGTCGGGCGCTGACCGGGATGGACGCGCAGGCCTACCGGGACGGGCTGCGTGCCTGGCTGGACACCGAACGCGCCACCCTGGCGGAGTTCCGGGAGCCCGACCCCGACCCGGCGGCCGAGGTGGCGAAGCTGCGCCGGTTACAGCGGGTGCTCTACGACGCGGGCTGGTTCCGCTACGGGTGGGCGCCGGAGCTGGGTGGGCTGGGCGGCGAGCCCCGGCTGCGCGCCGTGCTGGCCGAGGAGCTGGCTGTCCGGGGCTACCCGCCGCCGTTCTCCTTCGCGCTGGCCGAGACGCTGGCCCCGGCCGTGGCCCGGTTCGACCCGGAGCTGGCCGCCCGGTTCGTGCCGCCACTGCTGGCCGGGGACGACACCTGGTGCCTCGGCTTCTCCGAACCCGAGGCGGGCAGCGACCTCGCGTCCCTGCGCACCCGCGCCGAACCGGACGGGACCGGTGGGTTCGTGATCACCGGGCAGAAGGTGTGGACCAGCTTCGCCCAGTACGCCACCCGGTGCGTGCTGCTGGCCCGCACCGGCCCGGCCGAGTCCCGGCACCGGGGGCTGACCGCGTTCCTGGTGGACATGGACTCCCCGGGCATCGAGCTGCGCCCGCTGCGCACGATGAGCGGCGGCGAGGAGTTCTGCGAGACCTACCTGGACGGCGCGCGGGTGCCCGCCGACCGGGTGATCGGCGAGGTGGACGGCGGCTGGCCGGTGCTGGGGTTCATGCTGGCCTCGGAGCGGGGCGCCATCGGCGCGCAGCGGCAGGCGTTCCTGCGCTGCCGGTTGGAAGCGCTGGTCGCCGAGGCCGGGGCGGCGCTGGACCCGGTGGCGCTGGGCCGGGTGTACGCGGCGCTGCACGGGCTGCGGCTGTGCACCCGGCGCACGCTGGACGGGCTGGCCGCCGGCCGGCTGCCCGGCCCGGAGACCTCGGTGGACAAGGCGCTGATGTCGGCCACCGAGCAAGCGCTGTTCGACCTGGCCCTGGACGCGATGCGGCCCGAGCTGGTGGCCGGCGACGACCCGTCCGCCCGGCGCTGGCGCGAGGAGTACTTCTTCTCCCGGGTGGCGACCGTGTACGGCGGCACCTCGGAGATCCAGCGCGACCTGATCGCCGACCACGTGCTCGGCCTGCCGAGGGACCGCTCGTGACCGACCCGCTGCTGGTGGAGAGCCTGCGCCGGCTGCTCGACTCGACCCCGGCCGGGGCGGTCCTGGGTGCGCTCACCGACTCCGGCTGGCCCGAGCTGTACGCCTCCGAACCGGAGGGCGCCGGGGCCGCGCTGTTCGAGCTGCAGGGCGCGTTGCTCACCTCCGCTCCGCTGTTGCCGGCGGTGATGCTGCTCGCGCTGCACCCCGGCGCGGGCCTGTCCGACCGGCTGGTGCTCCCGCCCTTCGGCGATCCCGGACGGCCCCCGGCGACGGTGCGGGCCGATGGATCGGTGCTGGTCGACGGCCTGGTCCGGGATTCCCCGTCGGCGGAGCCGCTACTCGCGGCGACCGACTCCGGGACGCTGGTCCGGCTCGATCCGGAGGCGTTGACGATCACTGCGGTGGGCGGTATCGACCCCGATCTGGGTCTGGCCCGGGCGACCGGGACCGCCCCGGCCCTGGCCCCCGTCGACGTGGCGCCCGTCGACGGGGTGCCGGTCGACGTGGCGCCGGTCGACGTGGACTGGGCGGGCGCGGTCGCCGCGGGCCGGCTCTGCCTGGCCACCGAGCTGGCCGGCAACGCCCGGGCGGCGCTCGCCGGCGCCGTCCAGCACGCCCGCGCCCGCACCCAGTTCGGCCGGCCGATCGGCGCCTTCCAGGCCGTCCGGCACCGGCTGGCCGACGCGGAGATCGCGCTGCAGACCGCCGAGCTGGCCGTCGCGGAGGGTTGGCGCTCGCGCCGGCCGCTGGACGCGACCCTGGCCAAGGCGCTCGCCGGAACGGCCGGACGGGAGGTGCTGCGGCACGCCCAGCAGGTGTTCGGCGGCATCGGCTACACCTGGGAGCACGGCTTCCACCGGCGGCTGCGCCGCGGGATCGCCCTGGAATCCCTGCTCGGCGACACCACCACCCTGCACCACGAGCTCGGCACCGGCCTGATCACCGCCGACCCGATGTGACTCAGACCGGGGAGGGCAGCCGGCGCAGCTCGAAGTCCTCCAGCCGGGGCGTGCGGAGCATCTCGCCGTACCGCTCGGCCCGCCACGGCCACACCGAGGGCAGCCCGTCCGCCCCGATGTAGTAGCTGTTGCAGTCGCTGCTGGTCCACACCGTCTCGTTCGGGTAGGACGCCTCGACCAGGTCGTTGAACGCGTCGGTCGCGGCCGGGGTGGGCGCGGCCAGGTCGTACTCACCGCGCCGGTAGCGCTCCAGCCACTGCATGACGTACCCGGTCTGGATCCGGGCGCTGTCCACCACCGGCTGGTTGCCCAGCGGGTTGTGCGGGCCGCCGAGCATGAACAGGTTGGGGAACCCGGGCATGGCCACCGTCTGGTACGCCTTGGGCACGTCGCCCCACAGCTCGGCCAGCCGCGCCCCGCCCTCGCCGACCACATCCATCGGCAGCACGAACGCCTGGGCGTCGAACCCGGTGGCCAGCACCAGCACGTCCACCTCGTGCAGCACGCCGTCCCCGGTGACGATGCCCTCCGGGCGGACCTCGCGGATCCGGTCGGTGACCACCCGGACACCCGGGCGCTTGAGCGCCGGATAGAACTTCGTGGACATCACGATCCGCTTGCAGCCGGCCGGGTAGTCCGGGGTGAGCCGGCGACGCAGCTCCGGGTCCCGCACCATCACCCGCAGGTTCGCCTTGCACGCCGCGCTGACCAGCGTGCGCCACACGCCGTCCTCGGTCATGTACCGCGACGTGGCCCCGCCGAACAGGGTGCGCCAGAACCGGTGCGACAGCTCCCGGGCCAGCCGGGAGCGGCGCAGCACCCACTTCGTCGGCCGCGAGTAGGAGCCGTTGGGCAGCGGGCAGATCCACTGCGGCGTGCGCTGCACGTGCACCAGCTCGGACACCTCGCCGGCGATGGCCCCGACGATCTGCACCCCGGTGGACCCGGTGCCGACCACCGCCACCCGCTTCCCGGTCAGCGACACCGAGTGGTCCCACCGGGCGGAGTGGAAACAGGGCCCCGCGAACTCCGACAGCCCCGGTATCGACGGGTAGCGCGGGTGGTGCAGCACCCCGCAGGCGGTGAGCACGAAGTCGTAGGACGCCTCGTGCCCGTCGGCGGTGCGCAGCCGCCAGCGCCGGCCGTCGAACTCCAACCCCGCCACGCACGTGCCGAACCGGATGTGCGGCAGCAGCCCGTACCGGTCGGCCACGCCCTCGAAGTACTCCCGGATCTCCGGCCCGGCGGCGGTGAAGGTGGACCACTCGGGGTTCAGCTCGAAGGGGTAGGTGTAGTACCGGGAGGGTACGTCGCAGTGCAGGCCCGGGTAGCTGTTCTCCCGCCACACCCCACCCACCGACGACGCCTTCTCGTACACGGTGAAGTCGATGCCCGCCTGCTTGAGCCGCACGGCCATGTAGAGGCCGGTCATCCCGGCCCCGATCACCGCGACTTCCGGGGTGCGGCTCACCGGATCGTCAGGCTTCCACGCGTTCGGTGCGGGCGGTGAACGCGTAGGCGGTCACGTCCTTGATGTCGATCGCCTTGGTGATCTCCATGCCGGGCATCGCCGCCTCCAGCTCGCGCAGCGTGCCGGGCAGGTCGTCGGTGTCCAGCTCGTAGAGCGACAGGTAGCGGTACGGCGAGCCGTCGACGCTCGAGAGCAGCGGCGGGCCGGCCTCGAAGCGCTGGGCGGCGACCACCCCGGGGATCTTGAGGATGTCCGGGATGTGCACCGCGTCGTACCACGCGTTGTACTCCTCGTGCCGCTCCCGCCAGGCGTTGGTCATCACGACGATCACGTGCCGAGCCATCCGACCTCCCGGTAGACGTCCCACCACCGGACGTGGCCGTGAGGCTACCGGGCGGGACGGCCCGGAATCTACCAAAAATCTGTTTGGCGTACACTGGTGTCAGTACTGCTGGAACCGGGCCGGGGAGACGATCGATGGGCAGGCCGCCGCGGCCGGACGCACCCCCGCGCCGGGTGGTCGACCTGGCCCGCCGCGAGGAGCTGCGGGCCCAGGCCGGCGAGGTGTTCGCCCGGCTGGGCTTCGCGCACGCCACGATGCGCGACGTCGCCGAGGCCACCGGCATCCTGGCCGGCAGCATCTACCACCACTTCCGCTCCAAGGACGAGATCCTGCTGGAGCTGATGGAGAACTTCCACGACGACATCCTGCGCGACCTGCACGCCATCGTGGACCCGGACACCCGCCCGCTCGACCAGCTCACCGAGATGATCCGCACCTCGGTGCACTACCTGCTCAAGCGGCCGGACGAGTCGAAGATCATCAACCAGGACTTCCAGTACATGCAGGCCCGCCCGGAGTACGCCGGGGTGATCCGCAAGGCCCGGGCGGCGTCCGGGATCTGGATCGACGTGCTCAACCGCGGCGTCGCCGAGGGGCAGCTGCGGGCGGACATGAACGTCGAGATGACCTACGCCACCTTCATGGGCGCGCTGTTCTCCACGCTGCGCTGGTACCGGCCCGGCGGCAAGGTCTCGCCCGAGCAGTTCGCCGCCCAGCTCACCGACCAGCTGCTCAACGGCATCCAGGTGCACTGAGGCTCTCCGGCCGGGATCCGGCGAGCCGGGACCGGCGTCAGCGGCCGCCGACGGACCTCGGGACCGGGCTGCGGCGCGGGCGATCGGGGTGCACGGCGAAACCGAGCGCCAGCAACATCGCGGTGACCGGCACCAACGCCAGCCGGGACACCGAGGCCAGGTCGCCGCTGCTGACCAGGGCCACCAGCCAGATCACCGGGATCAGCAGCAGGGCGGCGACGGCCAGCGACCGCCGGGTCATCTCGACGACCCGCACCATCGGGCGCAGCTCGGACTCGACCGGGAAGACCAGGTCCAGGTCCGGGCTGAACACCTCGAACGACCGGGTGAAGCGATGGTCCTCGGCGCGCAGGCGCCGCTCGATCCGCAGCAGCGACCGCTGCTCCTGCTCACTCAGCACGGCACTCTCCGCTCCGCCACACGGCCACCCCGCCGTCGTCACCTGAGATTTCGATGAGCGGCGGCGCAGCGTTACCGATGGCGGGCTGGACGGTGCCCCGCCGGGTCGGGAGTCGGGTACCCGGCGGGGCACCGGGGTGCGGCGCAGGTCAGGACAGGGCGGGCACGACCAGGCGGTAGCCGGCGAGCTCGACGGCTTCGCGCAGCTCACGCCGGTCGACCGGCTGGTCGGAGACGATGGTGATCAGACCGGAGGCCAGGTCGACGTCGAGCACGGTCACCCCGTCGAGCTCGGAGAGCTCCTCGGTGACCGACTTGACGCAGTACTCACAGTGCAGACCGGTGACGACAACGGATTCCAAGAACATTGGGGAGCTCCTGGTGCGGCGCGTCCGGCGGGGTGCCGGGCGCTGGTGACGGTCGAGCGGATCTCGCTCGTCCGAGTGACAGTTTCCCAGGCTCCGTACCCGGTGAGTCACGGATCCCGACTACGCTCGGTCATCGGGCCCGGCGATGCGCCCGACGGACGGCAGCCGATCACCCGTTACGACGAGCGGTCCGCCACCGGTCGCTTCCGGCCGGTGACCGGTCGCCGGTGATCAGGCGGGCTTGCGCCAGAAGACGGCCAGCTGGGCGGCAGCGGCACCCACGCCGAGCCCGGCGGTCAGCGCGGCCCGCTGGAACGCCGACGGCTGGGGCTGGCCCGGCGCCAGCTTCTCCAGCACCCGGTCCAGGCTGAACCGCCCCGGACCCAGCGCGCTGATCGCCACCGAGGCGGCGGTCAGCACGGCCACGTACTCCCAGCCCTCGTCGGTGATGAAGAAGCCGTTCGGCGCGTGCACCGTCCGGGCGGCCACCGCCATGGTGCCGACCACCGCCGAGGCGGCCAGCGGGGTCGCGGCCCCGGCCACCAACGCCGCCCCGGCGCCCACCTCGACCACGGCCGACGCCTTGGCCTGCAGCTCCGGCTGCTTGAAGCCGATGGAGCCGAACCAGCGGGCGGTGCCCTCCAGCGACCTGGCGTGCTTCAGCCCGTGCGCGATCATCGTGGCCCCGACACTGGTGCGCAGCACCACCCGGGCGATCTCCGCTCCGCTCATGGACCGCACCCTAGCCCCGCCGGCCCACCGGGGCCGGACCCGCGTACCGGCCAGCGGAACCGAAAGCCCCGATCGGGCGGTGAGTCTCACACCCGGGGGTTCCGGTTCAACGCCCCCGTGAGGCTACGGTTCACCCATGTCTACAACGGTCACCGTCACCGGAGCCGCCGGCCAGATCGGCTACGCGCTGCTCTTCCGTATCGCCTCGGGCCAGCTGCTCGGCCCGGACCGCCCGGTCCGGCTGCGACTGCTGGAGATCCCGCAGGCCGTCAAGGCTGCCGAGGGCACCGCGATGGAGCTCGACGACTGCGCCTTCCCGCTGCTGTCCGGCATCGACATCACCGACGACGCGACCGCCGCGTTCGACGGCGCGAACGTCGCCCTGCTGGTCGGTGCCCGCCCCCGGACCAAGGGCATGGAGCGGGGCGACCTGCTCGAGGCCAACGGCGGCATCTTCGCCCCGCAGGGCCGGGCGATCAACGCCGGCGCCGCCGACGACATCCGGGTGCTGGTCGTGGGCAACCCGGCCAACACCAACGCGCTGATCGCCCAGGCCGCCGCCCCGGACGTGCCGGCCGAGCGGTTCACCGCGATGACCCGGCTGGACCACAACCGGGCGCTGGCCCAGCTGTCGAAGAAGCTGGACGTGCCGCTGTCCGAGATCAAGAAGCTGACCATCTGGGGCAACCACTCGGCCACCCAGTACCCGGACCTCTACCACGCCGAGGTGGGCGGCAAGGTCGCCGCCGAGCAGGTCGAGGAGTCCTGGCTGAAGGAGACCTTCATCCCCACCGTGGCCAAGCGCGGCGCGGCGATCATCGAGGCGCGAGGTGCCTCGTCGGCCGCGTCCGCTGCGAATGCCGCGATCGACCACATCCACGACTGGGTCAACGGCACCCCGGACGGCGACTGGACCTCGATGGCCATCCCGTCCGACGGCTCCTACGGCGTGGCCGAGGGGATCATCTCCTCGTTCCCGGTCACCTGCAGCGGCGGCGAGTACTCGATCGTCCAGGGCCTGGAGATCGACCCGTTCTCCCGCGAGAAGATCGACGCCTCGGTGGCCGAGCTCCAGGAGGAGCGCGAGGCCGTCAAGGGCCTGGGCCTGCTCTAAATCCCACTGTCACCCGGTGGCCGCCGCACCTCGTACAACATGAGGGCGGCGGCCACCGCCAGGTTGAGCGACTCCGGGGTGCCGGCCATCGGGATCCGCACCGTCCGGTCGGCCCGCTGTAGTGCCTCGTCCGGCAGGCCGTCCCCCTCGCTGCCCAGCAGCACCGCCAGCGGGGTGCGGTAGCCGGCCGACCAGTGCTCCTGCTCCGCGTAGCCCGAGGTGGCGACCACCTCGACGGTCTCCTGGGCGGCCCAGTCGAAGAAGGCGTCCAGGTCGAGCAGCCGGGCCACCGGCATCGCGAACAGCGACCCCATGCTGGCCTTCACCGCCGCCGGCGCGTACGGGTCGGCCGTCTCCCCCACCAGGATCACCCCGGCGGCGCCGGCCGCGTCGGCGGTGCGCACGATCGTGCCCAGGTTGCCCGGGTTGCCCACCCGGTGCAGCGCCGCGTACACCACCCCGGGGCCCGGGGCGGGCAGCGGCAGGGTGCGGGCCCGGACCACGGCCAGCAGCCCCGGCGGGGCGTCCCGCTCGCTGACCCGGGCGGCCAGTTGTTCGGCCAGCTCGACCACCCGGGTGCCGTTACGTCTCTGCTGTTCCAGCAGCCGCGCGTTCGACTCGGCCAGCCGGGACGGGACCACCAGCAGGGTGTCGATCTCCCAGCCGGCCTCCACCGCCCGCCACACCGGCTGCGCACCCTCCACCACGAACGCGCCCTCGCGCCGCCGCTGCTTCCGGTCGGCCAGTGCACGTACCCGCTTGACCAGCGGATTCGCCGCGCTGGTGATCAGCTCTGGGTGCGGTTCCCGGGCGGCCATGGTCCGGTCAATCTAGTCTGGGGGCATGAGCGCACCCACTGCCACCTCGACCGAGCTGGTGACCAGGTTCCTGGACGCGATGGGCCGGCTGGACGCCGAGGAGGCCCTGGCCCTGCTGGCCGACGACGTCGTCTACCACAACGTGTCGCTGCCGGCGGCGCGCGGCAAGGAGACGGTGGCCAAGCAGCTGCGGCTGCTGGCCAAGTACCTGAGCGGGTTCGAGGCGATCAACCACCGGATCGTCGGCGACGGCTCGACGGTGCTGACCGAGCGCACCGACATCATCCGGATCGGCCGGTTCGAGGCCTCGTTCTGGGTGTGCGGGACGTTCGAGGTGCGCGACGGGAAGATCACCCTGTGGCGGGACTACTTCGACTGGGGCAACCTGCTGGCCGGGTCGGCCGCCGGCGCCGGCCGGGCCGCGGTGGACCTGGTCCGCTCCCTGCGCCGCGGCTGACCGGCCTCTTCCGCTGATCAGCGGAAGAGCTTGCGCACCACCAGCAACGCGACCAGACCACCCACGGCGATCAGGGCGTACTTGATCCTCGGGTCCTCGAGCTTCTCCTGGGCGCGCGCCTTGCCGCCCTCGACCAACCGGCTCGGGTGCGCCCGGTCGGTCAGCTCGTCCAGCGTGCTGGCGAGCGCCTCCCGCGCCTCCTCGATCTCCCGCTGGATGGTGTCCGGGTCTCGTGCCACCGTTCCTCCTCGCGTCGGCCTCGCCTGACTCGCCGCAGAGCCTATGCCACCCGGGTCGAGCGGCCGTGCAGCGCGCCGGACGCGGCTACCCTCGTCCGTGTGGTCGGCCGGCAGGGTCGACCGGCAGGGTCGGTGGGCACTGCTAGCGTCACCGGCATGAGCACCCGCCTGCAGCCCGGCGACGCCGCGCCCGACTTCACCCTGCCCGACGCGGACGAGAAGCCGGTGTCCCTGGCCGACTACCGCGGCCGCCGCGTGATCATCTACTTCTACCCGGCGGCCAGCACGCCCGGGTGCACCAAGCAGGCCTGCGACTTCCGGGACAACCTCGCCGAGTTCGACGGCGCCGGGCTGGACGTGCTGGGCATCTCCCCGGACAAGCCGGCCAAGCTGGTCAAGTTCCGCGACGCCGAGCAGCTCACCTTCCCGCTGCTGTCGGATGTGGACAAGACCGTCCTCGGCGCGTACGGCGCGTTCGGCGAGAAGACCATGTACGGCAAGAAGGTCACCGGGGTGATCCGCTCGACGTTCGTGATCGACCCGGAGGGCAGGATCGAGCACGCCTTCTACAACGTGCGCGCCACCGGCCACGTGGCCAAGCTGCGCAAGGACCTGTCCGTCTAGTGCCGGCGGCGGGATTCGAACCCGCACTGTCGGCGTTCTAAGCGCCGCCTCTCTGCCAGTTGGAGTACGCCGGCTTGGGCTTCCGGTTGCGGACGCACCAGGTGTCCGTCAACGCGTGGCAGTTCGGGCACAGGATACGCAGGTTCTCCAATCGGTTGTCGTTGTGTACGCCGTTGATGTGATCAAGAGCCAACGGGATCGGCTGGCCTCGCCACTCACACAGCCCGCACTCCTCGCACCGGGCGTCCTTGAACCCCGCCGCGATGAGCCGACGCCGCAGATGACCCGTTGACGTGTACGTGGAGTTCTCCACCAGGATCTCTTGCAGTGGAAGGATTCGCCGGTTCGTGAACTTCTGACCGCGGGCCCAGCTCTGCCCGGTGAAGTGCGACGTGTCGAGCCCCTGGTTCCGGATCTTCTGCACGATCATGCGATGCACACCGCCATTGGGCTCGTACCCAAGCTCCCGCAGCACTCCCGCGACCGACGACGACACACGTACCGCCTCGGCTAACTGAGCGTCCGTCCAGCTGCGTTTACGTCGCGTGCGTTGCGTACCTCGGACGAGCAGATGCGAGTCGTCCAAGCCGAGGCGGGCAACGTGACGCCGGAGCGTCGCGTAGTTGCCGGGTACGAGCCGCAGCGCGATGCAGACCTGGTAGTACGACGTGCTGATCGCGACGGCGGAAACGAGCTCGCCGTCGGTCCAGCGGGGAGCGCGAGGCACGAGACGATCATATCGAACATTTGTTCGAATTCACAGTCGCTGTCGACCAAACGCGGAAGCGGTAGCGTCTGCGTCAGTGTCAGGGTGAGTTGCCGCTGTTGCGGTGGTTGGGATCCTGGCCGCTGGTGATCTGGCTCGTAGCGTCGGTGCCGCCCGTGGGGTTGGCGATCATGCGTTGTGCCGATCACTGGTGGTCAGG